>OFGN01000496.1_pt1 | contig 42401 bp, 39 predicted proteins | sample 1521821 | NCBI WGS metagenome assembly OFGN01 (sample SAMEA3504094, study PRJEB24116) | mouse gut metagenome | biome: mouse gut; feature: mouse-associated habitat; material: faeces | place: Denmark | collected 2011
CAACAAACGCCCGTAAAATGGATGCAGTTGAAATTCCTGCCGAAATGTGGTAGGATCTCCTTGAGACTACCAAGATGGTAGGCGGTTAGCCCTCTCCGGAGGGACTGTGACCCTCCGTTTACATAGAAACCTGAAAGGGAATCTGGGAAAGGAGGGCTAAGCCATATGGATATTTTGGGACTTATTGCGGTGTTAAGTTTTGGCTTGACCTGCTTTGGTATCGGATATACATTCGGTAAAGATAGTAACAAGCCACAGAAATAGCCGCCCTCCCGTGACAAGGTAAGCGGCTATAGCTGTAAACTTATGAATCGGGCTAACCGTCTATCGGTGGCTCCTGGGGCGTCTGTTACCAGCAGGCGCCTCTTTCTATCTAAAGAATAGCATAAAGAAATAAAAAGTTCAAGAGAATTCTTCTCACGGTGGCACCGCCCTTCGGAATTGGTTGAGCCGATCCGCAATCTTCAATGGGGAAAAGCTCATTTCAATCAGCATATCGGCGTGGGAGTGTCCTTACAGTATAATAAGGACAAATCGGAAAATCGGGAGCGAGGAAATAATGTGGATAAGAAAACGGAAGAATCAAGAATTGCATATAATAAAATAGCATCTGAATATGATGCGTCAAGGGAGGGACAATATACAAGATTTCATATTATGGAACTGTCTGACACGATAGATTTGCATGAGGGTAATGTTGTCCTTGACGTTGCATGCGGAAATGGAACTCTGTTGCGGGAATTATCGAAAAAAGCAAAAATCCGGGCAAATGGAATAGATATATCTGAGAACATGATTTGCTCTGCAAAGATGCGGTACCCTGATATGAGTTTTGAGGTAAAACCATGCTATCCGCTTGAATGGAGTGATGAAAGTATTGATATTATAACTGTCTGCTGTGCGTTTCATCATTTTGAAAATGCGAAAGGTTTCGTAAATGAATGTAAAAGGGTTTTAAAGAAAAATGGTAAAGTGTATATAGCTGAGCCTAATTTTGGAACGGTAGTTAGATTTATGGCAAATAAATTCTGGTTTCCACTTTCCAAAAGCGGAGATGTGAGAGTATACAGTTCAAAAGAGTTAGAGGAAATTTTTTACAATTGTGGATTTAAAACGGTGCAGGTTTATAGAAAAGGAAAAGGGGTGTTTCTTAAAGCTGAAAAAATTGATAAAGAAAAAGAAAAATATATTTGAAACAGGAAAACACAGGGGGCAAAATAATTCAGTTGCTTTTCAGAGGGAAGCTACTATATAATGAAATGACAGCAAATTTTGTCGTATGTACGAACGGCAGCATGAAAGATGACCGAACAGCAAAACAAAGGACAAGGAGGCTTTACCCTATGAAACAGGATCTGATCGTAATTTTGGATATGGGCAGTACGAGCAATACCGTGATTGCCCGCGAAATCCGTGATCTCGGTGTCTACAGCGAGATACATCCGCATGATATTACCGTGGATGAATTGAGGGCTTTAAAGAATGTAAAGGGAATTGTATTAAACGGCGGAGAAAATCGTGTGGTTGACGGGAAAGAAGTGGAAGTCAGACCGGAGCTTTACGATATGGGTATTCCGATGATTTCCATAGATTACCCACAGTCAAAATGTGGGACAAAGTTTGCCCATCTTCCTGATCGGGATATGCTGAAAAGGTTTGTTTTTGAAGAATGTGGGGCTGAAGCAAACTGGAATATGAAGAATTTCATTGAAGATCAGGTGGAGCTGATCAGGCAGCAGGTGGGCGAACGGAAGGTGCTTTTGGCACTCTCCGGCGGCGTGGATTCCTCCGTGGTGGCAGCGCTTCTGATCAGGGCAATCGGCCAGCAGCTTGTGTGCGTACATGTAAATCATGGACTGATGCGTAAAAATGAGTCGGAAAGCGTTGTGAAGGTGTTTCGCGATGAACTTGATGCAAATTTAATCTATGTTGATGCGTCAGAGCGTTTTTTGGGCAAACTCGAAAACATTGCGGATCCGGAGCAGAAGCGAAAGATTATCGGTGGTGAATTTATCCGGATTTTCGAGGAAGAAGCGAGAAAACTGGAAGGTATTGATTTTCTGGGGCAGGGAACCATTTATCCGGATATCATCGAAAGCGGAACAAAGACGGCGAAGATGGTGAAGTCCCATCACAACGTCGGAGGGCTGCCGGAGGACTTAAAGTTTGAACTTGTGGAGCCGTTGAAACAGCTTTTCAAGGACGAGGTGCGCGCCTGCGGTGCAGAGCTGGGACTGCCCCATGACATGGTATACAGACAGCCCTTCCCGGGACCGGGACTCGGTGTGAGATGTTTAGGAGCGATTACCAGAGACAGACTGGAGGCAGTCCGTGAGTCGGATGCAATCCTGAGAGAGGAGTTTGCAAAGGCAGGACTGGATAAGAAAGTGTGGCAGTATTTCACGGTTGTTCCGGATTTTAAAACGGTGGGGATGAAGAACAACGCAAGGGTATTTGAGTATATGGTGATCATCCGTGCGATCAATACCATTGATGCGATGACAGCATCAATTGAGAAGGTTGACTGGGATGTGCTGGAGAGGATTACGGAGAGAATCTTGTCGGAAGTTGAACATGTGAACAGGGTTTGTTATGATATGAGCCCAAAACCGCCGGCTACAATCGAATTTGAATAACTTGCCGGAATGCAAAAGTCCGGCGGTTAGAACGCCTTTGGGAGGAGTAAAATGGACAGAACTGTTACGACATTATTTATGTTAATGTCTGTTGATGGCAAAATCAGCACCGGCGCATCGGATAATTTAGATGTGGATAAAGATTTTCCTGAAATTGCGGGAGTGAAGGAAGGATTGCACCAGTATTACGAAATAGAACAAACAACGGATTTATGGTCACTTAATTCCGGGAGAGTGCAGGCCAAAGTCGGTGTTAACACAAAGGATATGCCAAATAAAACGCCGGTTTCTTTTGTTATGATTGATAATAAACATTTAACGGAACATGGCATACGTTATTTTTGTGCTTTATCCAAACAATTTGTGTTAGTTACATCGAATAAAAGTCATCCGGCATTTGAAATAGAAGAAGAAAATCTCCATATCATATATCAGACTGAACTGTCGCTGAAAGACGTTCTTACAAAACTTAAATCAGAATATGGCTGCGAGAGAATAACGTTACAAACCGGCGGTACATTAAACGGACTGTTTCTTCGGGAAAAGCTGATAGATTATCTTGATATTGTCGTAGCTCCCGTATTAATCGGCGGTAAAGATACATCCACTCTGGTTGACGGAAAATCTTTGCTGTCAGAAAGTGAATTATCACAATTGGGCGTGTTGACATTGCAGGAATGCATCGTTTTGGAGAACTCATATCTCAGACTGCGCTATCAGGTGATTCACTGACGAAATCCCATATTGACTTTTTCCTGCGCTCCGGTTAAAATGAAAGCAAACACTTGCATATTAACCGGAGCGGTGAATTACCTGAAAGAATCCGAGGGGATGAAGAAGAAAGGAAGAGCCGGTCATTTTCTGGCATGATCGGACTGCGGGCGAAGGAATGGATGAGACAAGCCGGAAGATCATAGACGCAACGATGACGCTGATCCGCGAGAAGGGCTATGCTGCCATGACAACAAAAGATATCGCGCGTCTTGCCGGGGTGAATGAGTGTACTCTGTTCAGAAAATTTCAAAACAAGAAAGAAATTGTTCTGCAGGGAGTGGCACAGGAAAAGTGGCGGGCGAATGTCACGCCAGACATTCTTGAAAATGTGCGGTGGGAGTTAGGATCGGATCTGGAGATGTTTATGAATGCCTATATGGACCAGATTACACCGGATTTTGTAAAACTCTCGATCGGGCTGCGGGCGCCTCAGCTATATGAGGAGACGGCGGCGTTTATCATGAAAGTTCCGCAGGTGTTCGTGACGTCGCTGACGGAATATTTTCGGAAGATGGAGGAACTTGGAAGGATAGGACATTTTGATTTTGAGAGTCTGGCGATGACTGTTTTTTCATCTACATTCGGTTATACTTTTCTGAGTGCATCTTTTGGAAAAGAACTTGCAGGGACAGAGCGGGATGAGTATATCAAAAACAGTGTGAAGGTTTTTATGGAAGGAATATTGGGATTGTAAAAAATGGTACTGCTTTGTTGGTGCCATTTATCATACCCTTTATGCAAGCAATTACTTGCATAAAAAAGAAGGGAGATTTCATGAAAATAACAGGAGCGGATTTATTTGTGAAAGCACTCAGAAAGGAACAGGTGGATACTGTTTTTGCCTATCCGGGCGGGCAGGCGATCGACTTATTCAATGCCTTGTATGGAGTGGAGGGTATCCGGGTGATTCTGAGTTCCGGTGAGCCTTTCGGCATAAATGCTCTTCTCCTTTTGATTCTGACACAGTGTAAATATACTGTAATGTAATTCTGACACGGCGTCAATATGCTTTCTCGGTTTTTTATTCGGGTTCAGGAAATGGAGACAGTAAGCCGGACAGAGACCGTATACCCGCCCTGCCCCCGTACATAGCAAGCAGGGTTTTGAGGAGATTGCTTTAAACTTTACAGAGTATCGGCGGCTTGATACAATATTTGAAAAATGTATTGTAATGGAAGGAGTTTAAAATGGTTAAAAAGTTATCCCTGCAGGTTGCGGAAAATCCGGTCTGTCTGATTCCTGATATTGTTTATTCGCAGCCGCCTGCGTATTTCGGGTATACGTCAAGGGCATTAAAGATGCATTTAAGACATGAATTCTGGCAGCCGGAGATAAAAGAAATCATCTTAGATTTTTTAAGGCGGTATTTGTAAACGGTGAGAGGGATGATGGGGGACGCCGAAAGAATGTTGTCGTGGAAAAGAACTGGAAAAACACCGGGCAGCATGATAAAATGTAACCGCAGCAAAAATACGCATTGTAACGGGCAGGCAGCATATGAATACAGTATCCCGCGACATTTTCCGGGCGGTCCACGAGGGAAAATGGCTGAGCATCGAATACCACAATAAAGAGAACCAGATAACAAAATACTGGATCGGAATCCGTGACATCAATGTGAGAAGCCGTACACTGGCGGTGGAAGGGCTCCACCTGGGGCGGTACACGATAGAGAGTTACGATCGGATCAGAGTGGATGGCATTCTTTCTTCCCGGATCATCGAAGGTTCTTATTATCCTGTCAATGAGGAACTGGTGAGGGACATTTCTTTCTATCCCCACAAATATGTTCCTCTGTTTGACAATACTGCCAACTTAAAAGTACTGAGCTATCTGGAGATGTGCAATCGGCTGGATACGGTACCGTATATTTCGGATTTCAGCCTGATTCGCTATCTGGATCGGGAGAAGGTCAGCGGAGAGGCGTATGAGCTTGACCAGGAGCAGTTTCAGGAGATTGTAAATAATTTCCAGTATCAGACAGATGCGGAGAAGCGCCCGGACGGCGGAATCAGGATGAAGCAGCTTGCGATGAACGTGCTGAGTATCCATACGGCAAAGGGGCTGTATGTGCTGGCTTACAGGAGAATGAACCTGGATGTAAAGCAGCATGTGCTGAAACCGGAGCGGGAGATTACAATCTGTACGGAATTTACGATAGACGGAACAAAGCAGAGTATCCGGCGCTTTATGGACGGAGATGAATACGAACTGTTACATGATTTTGAGGAGAATCAGGAAAAGATCAAAGACTGCATTATGAGCCGTATGCCGCGCTATGGAAGCAGCGTGGATGATATGCCCTATATGATCGGGCTGGAAGTGGATATAGCGCTGGATCTGCATAAAGAATACCAGTCCCTTATCAGGCTGTATCAGGAGGAGAGGGCGCCCGTGCCCCTTAAGGCGTTTTTCGGCGATCTGCTGGAGAGTCCCAGGAGGACAGCGTCTTATCCGATTGCGCTGATTGATCAGAGGATCAATATGGATCAGCTTCTGGCGATCCACAATGCCATGAAACATCCGGTGGCGTATATTCAGGGACCACCCGGAACCGGAAAGACGAATACGATTATCGAGACGATCATTACCGCGTTTTTCAATGAGCGGACCGTCCTGTTTTCCTCCTACAACAACCACCCGATCAACGGTGTCTATGAAAAGTTATCCTCCATAACCTATGACGGGCATGTGATTCCGTTTCCGGTTCTGCGTCTGGGAAATAATGAGAAGATGAGGGAAGCGCTCCGCACCATGAAAAGGCTCTATGAGAGCGTGCAGCATATCAATGTGTATGAGAGCACGCTGGACCGGAACAGGGATCACAGAAAAAACCGTGCGAAACGCCTCTCGGAATTGCTGAAACGCTATGAGGAACTTCTGGAACTGAAGGAACGGGAAGAGACGATAGAAAGGCTTCTGGAGTATGAGAAGAAAAAAGGAGCTTCTCTGCAGATGATGTCCTTCGAGGAGGATTTAAGGACAAGACAGCATGGACAGATCGAAAAGAAGATTGCGTCTTTGGGGGATATCTCGGAAAAGGAGGCGCTGGCTCTTCTGGATGATGATACGGAAGAACTAAAAAAATATCTGTACTATGTTTCAGCGGGATATATCAAGAGGATGGGGAACGGCAGAAATACGGATCTGATGGATATTCTGGGAATGGAAGAGGGGAAGAAGCAGTTGGACGCCTTCGCGAAGTATCTCGGGAAAAAGGAGAATGTGGCGAAACTGCAGAAGATATTTCCAATTATCATCACCACCTGTATTTCCGCCCATCGGCTGGGAAAGCCGGAGCCGATGTTCGATATGGTGATTATAGATGAAGCGAGCCAGTGCAATATAGCGGTATCCCTGGTGCCGATTATCCGGGGAGAGAGTCTTATGCTGGTAGGCGATCCGCAGCAGCTCAGCCCGGTGATTCTTCTGGACGAGGTAGCCAATGAAAAATTAAAGAAACGTTACGGGGTGGCGGACGAATATGATTACAGGAAAAATTCCGTCTATAAAACTTTTCTGGCCTGCGATGCGGTCAGTGACGAGACGCTTTTGCACAATCATTATCGTTGCCACAGGAGTATTATCGAGTTTAACAACAAAAAGTATTATAATTCAAGGCTCCATATTCTCTCTGAGAGCAGGTCGGATACCCCTCTCATCTATGTGGATATGGAGGAGGATGGGGCGGAGTGGAAAAATACGGCGCCGGCGGAAGCGAAGGAGATTGCCAGATATGCGGCGCTGAACAGAGACAAAAATATCGGCGTGATCACGCCCTTTGTGAATCAGAGAAAGCTGATTGAGGAAGAGTTGGCGCGGGCGGGGGCGGACAATGTGGTATGCGGGACCGTACATGCCTTTCAGGGGGATGAGAAGGATGTGATTTTGTTTTCCACCGCCGTCACACAGCAGACACAGGCAGGAACTTACGAATGGCTGAAAAATAACAGAGAACTGATCAACGTTGCCACATCGAGAGCGAAAGATCAGTTGATCCTGTTGTCCAGCAGAAAAAATCTCGAGCGGCTTCACCAAAAGGGCGGTGAGGACGACCTCTATGAACTGGCGCAGTATGTGTGGTCCAAAGGGAGCACATCCGTGACGCCCAAGCAGGCGGCTTCCAGGGCGCTGGGCGTGAAACCTTTCAGCACGGCGACGGAGGAGGCTTTCTTGGAGAACCTGACGCATGCACTGGAAAATATATGGCTGACGCAGAGCCGGTATGTTGTCCACAAGGAGGTGGCGATCTCCCATGTTTTTCAGGGAAACGAAAGCTATAACGACTTGTTTTACCGGGGCAGGTTTGATTTCGTGGTGTATGAGAGGCAGGGGAAGAGGGAACTTCCGATGCTGGCAATCGAACTCGACGGCAAGGAGCATCTGGAGGATGAGGCGGTGCGGATCAGGGATAAAAAGAAAGATGAGATCTGCAGAGAGCACGACCTGCAGTTGATTCGTGTGGAAAATTCTTATGCCAGAAGGTATAACCATATCAAGGAGATATTGATCAGATATTTCTCGATTGGGCATTAGAAAAGAAGAACTTTGGAAGCAGGAACGTAACAGTGCAGCCGAAAGGCTGAACTGTTACGCAGGAATGGAAAGACACGGGCGTTAGTGCTTGCAAACGCCGTGCGCCTGTGTTATCATGTACCTGTTGATATGAAAACTGAAATCAGACTCAGGAAAGGAGGGGGTGCCATGCGGAAAATTGAAAAGATCGAAAACAAAATAACGGAACAAAAAATCAAAGGCACGACGCCCCTTACGGACTGAAAACAGGTTTGTGGACGATGCACCTTTGAGGTGCTTTTTTTGTGCCTTATTTTAGGGAGAAAAAAGAAAATGAAAACAGTAAAAGGTATTTGGGCTGAGGCAAAAATATACACGGATGATGTGGAGGACTATGCCTTGGCACAGGTGAAAATGATATGTGACAATGAGGCGGCAAAAGGCAGCAGGATCTGTCTGATGCCGGATATCCATCCCGGCAAAGTCGGTCCCATAGGGCTTTCCATGACAGTGACAGATAGGGTGATACCGCAGCTTCTGGGAGTAGATCTGGGTTGCGGCATGACCTGCGTAAAACTGAACACAGACCGCGCGGAATTTCAGAAACTTGACAGAGTGATCCGGGAGAATGTACCTTCCGGGTTTGCGGTGCGTAAGGAAGCGCACCGCATGGCAAAAGAATTTTCTTATGAGGGGCTTCACTGTATCAGGCATATTGACAGAAGCAGAGCGGAGAAAAGCCTTGGTACGCTGGGCGGCGGAAATCATTTTATAGAACTTGACAGAGGAGAGGATGGCGGTATGTATCTTGTGGTACATACGGGAAGCCGGCATCTCGGGGAGGAAGTGGCGGAGTATTACACAAAGCTGGCTCACAGGCGTCTTTCGGAACAGGGATTGGAAGTACCTTATTATATGAGTTACCTGGAACAGGAAGGGAAGGAGGCATATCTTGAGGATGTGCGGATATTGCAGCGCTATGCGGAGTGGAATCGTCAGATCATTGTCAGGGAGATTCTGAAGGGAATGAAATGGAAGGCGAAGGAGCAGTTTTCTGCGGCGCATAATTATTTGGATGAAACCGGAATGCTCCGCAAAGGATGTGTCTCAGCTCAAAAGGGAGAGCATGTGATTATTCCCGCCAACATGAAAGAGGGGATACTTCTCGGCGTCGGAAGGGGCAGCCGTGAGTGGAACTGTTCGGCGCCCCATGGCTCCGGCAGGAGATTAAAACGTGAAGAGGTAAAAAAACAATATACGGTATCGGCATTTAAAAAGGAAATGAAGGGCATTTTCAGCACCTGCGTCGGAGCGGAAACACTGGATGAGGCGCCCTTTGCCTACCGGTCCATAAGTGAGATCGCGGAGCAGATCAAAGATACCGTGGAAATAACGGAGAGGCTGGTTCCGGTCTATAATTATAAGGCGGGAAGCAGAAGATAAGAGATAAGTATATACAAGTTTGTGCCTACGCTCAAACTTGCAGGTTGAGTAAGAATGGAGAATCAGTATGATAATGCAGATCAGCGCAGGACAGGGACCTGCGGAGTGCCAGATGGCGGTCGCGAAGCTGTTTGCGGCGTTGCAGAAAGAGTATGGGGAATTGGAAATTCTGTCAGATACCGCAGGTGCGGAGAAAGGATGTTTTGATTCCATACGATTCCGGACGCAGCAGGATCTGAGCGGACTGGAAGGGACCGTATTGTGGATCAGCAAAAGTCCGTTCCGGAAAAACTGCAAAAGAAAAAACTGGTATGTGGATGTGAGCATGATACCGGAGATAGAGGAAATTGCGGAGAAGCAGGAATATCGTATAGAAAAATTTCACTGCGGCGGAAAGGGAGGGCAGCATGTAAACAAGGTGGAAACCGGTGTGCGGATCATACATATTCCGACAGGGCTTGTGGCGAAGTCCACCGAGGAGAGGAGCCAGTTTCAAAATAAGCAGAGAGCGATGGAGAAACTCAGAAAGAAACTGGAAGATATGAGAAAAGAGCAAAAGGAAAAGCAGGCTGGCAGCGCGTGGCGGGAACATAACCGCATTATCAGGGGGAATCCGGTGCGTGTTTATGAAGGAGAGGGATTTGTTTTGAGGAGATAATTGTAAATGAAAGTGCGGACGCTGTAATGGAAATAAAATTTCCGCTGCCACGTCAGCGGCGGATTTACGGAGAAAGGATTTTATACTTGACTTACATACCAACGGTATGATAATATAAACATACCGTTGGTATGTTATGCGGAAAATGACATTGGGATGCGTTCCCGTAGTTTTTTGATGATATACCGACAGCAGAACGAACAATCCGCAGGGAGAGGCAGATATGGCAAGAAATAAACATCCGGAAGAGACGGTCAACCTGATACTGGAAGCGGCTACCCGCCTGTTTATGGAAAAGGGGTATGAGCATACGTCCATTCAGGATATTATCAATCATCTGGGGGGGCTCAGCAAGGGGGCGATCTATCATCATTTTAAGTCCAAAGACGATATTCTGGTCGCCGTAACGAATAAAATGACCGAAGAGTCCAATAAGATGCTGGCGGATATTCGCGACCGCACGGATCTTACCGGGAAGGAAAAGCTGAGAACAATTTTCAAGGAATCCGTGAACAGGACGGATATGGATGATCTGTTTACCGTTGCGCCGGATTTAGGCAATAATCCAAGGCTGCTTTTCAGTATTTTCCGCGATACGGTGGAGAATGTTGCGCCGGAGTATATTCTGCCGATCATTGAGCAGGGAATTTCAGACGGTTCCATTCGGACGGAGTATCCGGCGGAGCTGGCGGAATTGGTTGTGCTCGTAGCGAATATCTGGACTAACCCGATGATATTTCACAGTACAATAGAGGAATATTATCGGAGACTTATGGTATTTCGGCAGATGATGCGGGGAATCGGGCTGGATATTGTGGATGATGAACTGGTGGAGAGGATGAGGAATCTGGCATCGCTTTATCAGGAGACGAAAAACAAATAATGGCAGTGGTAGAGTCTGCCCTGAAACAGGGGCAGATATTTTTTAAAAGTAAAACATACCGCCATGCGGTATGAAGATAAATCAGTACATGAAAGCTAATAAGGAGACTCAGAAAATGAAACAAAAATTATTTACAAGAGATTTTACACTGGTTGTAATCGGGCAGATCATATCCCTGTTCGGCAATGCGGCAATCCGATTTGCGCTGCCTTTGTATCTGCTCAACCGGACGGGTTCTTCCGCACTCTTCGGAACGGTTACGGCATGTGCGTTTCTGCCGACGATTTTGTTATCGCCTGTGGGCGGCATGATTGCGGACAGGGTAAATAAAAGGAACATTATGGTTGTGCTGGATTTTTTTACGGCGGGGATTATCGCCATATTTTCATTGTTGATGGAAGGCTTAAACATTGTGGTGCTCATCACGATAACACTGATGATCCTGTACGGCATTGCGGGAGCGTATCAGCCCTCTGTTCAGGCAAGCATTCCTGCGCTTGTCAGCAGGGAGAATTTTCTGGCGGCAAACTCGGTGGTCAACATAATCAACTCCTTTTCCGCACTGTTGGGGCCTGTTCTCGGCGGTATCCTCTACAGCATGTACGGATTGAAGCCCGTACTGTGGGTTAGCACGGCATGCTTCTTTATGTCGGCAGTAATGGAACTGTTTATTCGGATTCCATTTACAAAGCGGGACATGGAGGACGGTATATGGAAAACCGTGAAAACGGATTTTGCGCAGAGCATCCGGTTTATCCGGAAAGAAAAGCCGATTATCGGAAAGGCTCTGCTGGCTGTCTGCGGGATCAATCTGTTTCTTTCCGCCATGCTGACCGTAGGGCTGCCTTATCTGGTGACGGAAGTTTTGCCTCTTGAATCCGCATTGGCGAACAGGCTCTGCGGTTATGCGGAAGGGGCTCTGGCAGCGGGGGGACTGGCAGGTGGTATCTGCGCCGGGGCGCTGGCAAAAAAGATTACATTGCAGAAGATGGGATATCTTGTGATAGCCGGTACAGCTTTTGTATTTCCGATGGGAGCGGCACTGATCGTATTTACTTCCGGTATAATCAACTATCTGATTATTATGGTGTGCTGTTTTTTCATTATGGTCTGTGTGACGATCTTTGCGGTACAGATTATGGCATTTGTTCAGGCGGAAACACCGGGAGAGCTGATCGGGAAGGTGATAGCAGTCATTCTTTCCGTCTCCATGTGTGCGCAGCCGCTGGGGAATGCGATGTATGGCGTTTTGTTTGAACTGTGCAGGGGATTTGAGTTTGCTGTGATTTTGTTTGCGGGAGTTGTGTCGCTGGGGATTGCGGTTGGAATGAAAAACCTATTTAAAACAGGTATGCCTGATGCATTGTCAAAAAAGTAGATGTTATGTAAACTATATAGGAGAAAAAGAAAAGAAAATAGAATTATAACAGATAATAGCGGATATATTATAAAGAAATAAAGCATATAAATGCAAAAATGTTTTCATTTTGAAAAATAAGTCCGGGAATGCGGTGAAAAATAATACAATAAAGAGAAATGAGATGATATTTTTGGATAATTATCGAATAAGTTTACATAATATCTAAATATTTGACGGGGTAGGAATTTTCTGATATTTGCCGTATGATAATGATATGCCGTGTGATTTCATGCGGAGGATGTAAAGAGGGCGGAAGAAAAGGGGGAAGAGGATAAATCACCAAATATATGGGAAAGTGAATAGAAAGCGTGAAATGAAAAATTTCACGATCCTGATTTGGGTGCCCGCCGAAGCGGGCGAATGGGAGTTAGCAGGAAAAAGAAAGCGGAGAGGCGGAAGAGAAAGAAAGCGGAATGCATGATCATTTGAGAAGAAGCGGAAAGGCAGAGGATGAAAATGGGTGCAGGTTGTGTCCCAGAAACTGCGGTGTAAAAAGAGATGCCGGAGAAACCGGGATCTGTGGACAGACAGATAGGATAAAGGCAGCGCGGGCGGCGCTGCATTACTGGGAGGAACCCTGTATCTCGGGGGAAGCGGGATCGGGGACGGTATTTTTCTCCGGCTGTGCTTTGCACTGTGTGTTTTGTCAGAATAAGAATATTGCGAATGGAACCGCAGGGAAGTATATAACAATAGCGAGGCTTTCGGAGATTTTTTTGGAACTGCAGGCGAAGGGGGCGAATAATATCAATCTTGTGACGCCGGGGCATTTTGTGCCGCAGATCCGGGAAGCGCTGATTCGGGCGAAAGAACAGGGGCTTTCTCTGCCGGTGGTCTATAATACGGGAAGTTATGAATATGTGGATGCGCTTCGGCAGATGGAGGGGCTGGTGGATATCTACCTGCCGGATTTTAAATATATGGATGCGGGGGTGGGAATGCGCTACTCTCACGCGGAGGATTACGGTAAGGTGGCAAAGAGGGCGGTGGCTGAAATGGTGCGCCAGACCGGAGCGGCAGTGTTTGAAAACGGAGACGAAAACGGACTGATAAAGAGAGGGACGATTGTGCGGCATCTGGTACTGCCCGGAGGCGTGGAGGATTCCAAAGCGGTGATACGGTATTTATATGAAACGTATGGAAACACTGTTTATATCAGTATTATGAACCAGTTTACACCGATGCCGGGGCTTTTTGCATACCCAGAACTGAATCGCAGAGTGACGGAGGCGGAGTATGAAGAGGTGGTGGACTATGCGATTTCCATAGGCGTGGAATGCGGGTTTATTCAGGAGGGAGAGACCGCAAAAGAAAGTTTTATTCCGGCGTTTGACGGGGAGGGGATTTAAAAAAGCATTATTGGCATTTTATAATGGTAAATGCTGAAAGAAAGTAGTATAATCAATTGAAAATGGAACTGCCGCAGGAATGTGGCATGGTATTTATGAAGATTCCACCGGGGGAGATTCCATGTTCAAAAGAAAAATTGTAACAACGGATTATGATAAAGAGAACTTAAAGCCGGTCATCCGTGCCAGTATCTGTAACGGCGAGCAGGTGGCAGGCTTTAAAAATATACACACAGGCAGATTTTCAGAAGTTATGTTAATCAGAAATAACGGGGACCTGAAAGAATTTCTGGAGAAATATGATATTTCGGAAGAGGAAATGACAAAGGAATATTGAAAAGGAAATGTTTCAGGTCGCACTGCCATAGGAAAACGGAAAGATAATATCATGAATAAAACAGAAGTATTAAAAACATATTTCGGCTATGACTCCTTCAGAAAGGGGCAGGAGGATATCATGGATGCGCTCCTTGCCGGGGTGGATGTAGTAGCCGTCATGCCCACGGGCGCGGGAAAATCCCTGTGCTATCAGGTGCCGGCGCTGATGTTTCCCGGTATCACACTTGTCATATCACCCCTGATTTCTCTGATGCAGGATCAGGTAAAGTCTTTAAACGAAGCCGGCGTTCATGCGGCATATATCAATTCATCCCTGACAGAAGTACAGATTTCCAAAGCCCTTACGCTGGCGGCGAAGGGCGCCTATAAGATTATCTATGTGGCGCCGGAGAGGCTTAAGAGCGCTGGCTTTATGCGGTTTGCGTCGCAGGTGGAGATTTCCATGGTGACTGTGGATGAGGCGCATTGTATTTCACAGTGGGGACAGGATTTCAGGCCGAGTTATCTGAACATTGTAAATTTCATCGAAAGCCTTTCGGCAAGGCCTGTTGTCAGCGCTTTTACGGCAACGGCGACAAAGGAAGTAAAGGATGATATGGAATGTATTTTGAAACTGGAGAATCCGAAAGTTGTCGTTACGGGGTTTGACCGGGAAAATTTGTATTACAGTGTAGAGCATGTTGCCGGAAAGCGCAAGGATGCGTTTGTGACGGATTACGTGCAAAGGAATCCGAATGAGAGCGGTATCATTTACTGTGCTACAAGGAAGAATGTGGATGCACTGTATGAGACACTGTTTAAACAGGGGATATCCGTTGCAAAATATCATGCGGGAATGGACAATGAGGCGCGTAAGAAAAACCAGGATGATTTTATCTATGACCGGACGCCGGTGATTGTGGCTACCAATGCTTTTGGGATGGGGATCGATAAGTCCAATGTCAGATTTGTAATCCATTATAATATGCCGCAGAGTATGGAAAACTATTATCAGGAAGCCGGGCGTGCCGGAAGAGACGGAGAAAATGCAAAGTGTATATTGTTGTTTTCCGCGCAGGATATCATGATCGGGAAATTTCTTCTGGAAAAGAAAGAGTTTGAAGGAACGGATGAGGAGGATGTGGAATTTATAAAACAGAGAGATTTATACCGGCTCCGCGTTATGGAGGAGTATTGTAAAGGTACGTCCTGCCTCAGAAATTATATTTTAAAATACTTCGGGGAGAAGGTGGCGATGCCCTGTGATAACTGCGGAAACTGCCATCACCGGTACGAAGAAGTCGACATGACGGAGGATGCGAAGCAGGTGATCAACTGCCTTGCGGAGACAAGGGGCAGATATGGTATTGCAATTGTTACTGGCACACTGTTTGGCGCAAACAGGGCAAGGCTCAGGGAGACAGGTGCGGATTCGTTCAGAACCTATGGGGCGTTAGCGCACAGGACGGAGGCGGATGTCCGCCTGCTGATAGAACAGATGATCCGGGAAGGTTATGTGGTCCGGACGGAGGGAGAGTACAGCGTTCTTCGCATAGGGGATATCAGCGGGCTGAAAAGGAAAGACGCCTATGTTGGGATCAGGAAAGCGGAGGAAAAGAAGGCGCCGGCTCCGGCAAAGAAGAAGGTAAGGAGCACGGACGGGCTTACCGGTGCGGGGTATAAGCTGTTTGAAAGGCTCAGACAACTACGCCTTACCATCGCCAGGGAAGAAGGTATGCCGCCGTATATTGTGTTCAGTGACAGGACGCTTATCGATATGTGTGCGAAGCTGCCCGGAACGGAAGGGGAGATGCTGGGGGTATCCGGTGTCGGTGAAAATAAGTTCCGAAAGTACGGTAAGAGATTTATGGAGGAGATCGCGGCGTTCCTTGAGGAAAATCCGGGGACGGTGGTCCATATCGCGGAAGAGGACGATCTGTAACGGTAGCCCATATCGCGGAAGAGGACGATCTGTAACGGTAGAAAGAGCCGGATGAACGGGAAGGAGGAGCGATGCAATGAAAAACGGTATTTGCTATATAGTGGGAGCCGGCGAAAACTATGGGCTGGAGTTTGAAAGAGGGAAGGATGATTTAGTCATAGCGGCGGATGCGGGGCTGAACTATCTGGAGGAGAAGAAAATTGTCCCGGACTTGCTCGTAGGAGATTTTGATACGCTGCAGTATGTTCCCAGGGGGAAAAACGTGCTGAAGCTGCCTGCGGAAAAAGACGATACGGATATGTCCATAGCAATAAAAGAAGGAATCCGGGCAGGATATGGCAATTTTCATATTTACTGTGGGACGGGCGGGCGCATCGATCATACGATCGCGAATCTGCAGATGCTCTCTTACTTGTCGGAACATGGAAAACAGGGACTTTTGTTCGATAAGGACTGCGTATTTACGGCGATTACGGACAGGGAGATTGTTTTTGAAAAGATAGACAGCGGATATATATCCATATTTTCCTGCTCGGACCGGTCTGTCGGAGTGTATCTGCGGCGGCTGAAATATGAACTGCATGACGCGACGCTGACAAACAGTTTTCCTCTGGGGGTGAGTAATGAATTTAACGGAACGGAAAGCAGTATTGCCGTGAAAAATGGTACACTGCTCATCAGTTTTCCCCGGGGGGCAGAGAGGAAAATAAGGTGGAATAATTGAAAACTGTTAAGAAAAGATATATTTGTTTATTTCTCCAAAGGCTGATTTGATTTACTTGATTGTCGCTTTGTTATCCCCATACAAAATTCCCCAGATAAAACAACAAAAACGTGTGGGCGGGATAAAAGACATAAAAGAAATATTTAAAACTCCGTCCCCTTTCCCCGTCATAGCGCAGCATAAACGGCAGTGCCAGTATCATAAACCACTGGGTGGGAAATGCGCCCTCCCCGTTTATCATTTCATCACTGTACTGGGCGATGCAAAAAAGCAGGTAAACAATAATAAACATGTCTTTCCGCTCCCACAGAAAATACATACAGAGCCCAAGAATAATAAACAACAGCCCGTACTCATTGAGAGCCAGATTGGGGAAAATTCCCGTGCGTATATCTCCGCTGTAATCCCTTAGCACAGGAAGAACCCATGGTGCCGGACGGAACAGAAACTGTACGGCAAAAATACATCCGGCCAGTATTAGACCGTTTTTCCGGTTTTTCTGAAATAGCTCAATCGTACTGATCAGAATCCCTACCAGAAACATGGACAGAAAAATATTATGAAATCCGTATCCAAATCCGTCTACAGGGAAAGCGCCATCCACAAATAGTATAAAGCCGGTCATAAACAGACTTCCCAGATAGAGCCGTAAAAGATATTTTTTTCTGCTGCGGGTATGCCGATATCCTTGCGTCATACAAAACAAAAACAGAGGATAACTTGCCCGCCCCAAAATTCTGAGAACCATATAAAGGCCGTAAGGAATAAAACCTTCAAAATAGAAGCCGATATGATCCAGCACCATCAGATACAACGCAATACATTTCAATACAAAAATACTCATAACCCCTCATTTCCGAATTAAGCATGGAACCGGACAAAAATGTCGCCCGGTAAACAATATTGGATACCTGGTTACCATCGCCCGTAACGGACAATCAAATTCCATACAATATTTTATCAATTCTTACATGAAAAATCTTTTATGAAGTATTTAAGAATTTCTTAATCTGAATGCACCCGGCAGAAAGATTTTAATTAACCAGGCGGGAAGGGGCGGATATATCCTGTGAAGACTGTAGAAAAACGCCGGCACTTAGCGAATGCGAAATTTTACTCCCTTTTCGGAAAAGTGTTCCTAATGCATAAATTTTGAAATATTTGGTGTTTTTCCTTATTTGGCTGATATTTTTGCCAAAACGCTTTCAATGGCAAGCGTTATTGTGATAATACCACCTACCACAGAATAATAGTCTATTCCAAATACCAAAGGCAGTAACGAAATAATTGCCGTTGCCAGTGAAAGCCAAAATACAGCCTTGCGCATTTTTTCTAACTTTATTGAAATCAATGCAAGCAGTAAAATGATGCAGGTAAGTAAAGCAGTTATAAATGGCGCAAAATTAGCATACCCAAACGGCGTTAAATTGAAATATGAAAATGTTTCCCTTACTCTTTCTGTTGGCGATGGTGCAAATACTAATACCGCTCCGCAAGGCAAAATTTGTAAAATAATTGTAATAATCGGCAATATTAGTAATCTAATTTTCTTCATAGTCAGCACCCCCCCGAAAAAATTTCGATTTTTATATTTAATTATAAAATAGTTATCTGCCATTTACAATGTATATCGAAAAGTTATTACTCAATGGGTACACAATTCCGAAAAGGGAGAAATTTTATATCTAAAATTTTGTATGAGCTTAGTACCGTTGCGTTTTTCTTCAAGCGAAAGCGTGTCTGAACAGGATATATCCGCCTCTTCCCGCGCCCGTTTTTAAAATCCGCCTCTCTATTTATATCGATTCCTCCACTCCCTCGGCGAAACGCCGTAAATTCCCTTAAACGCCCGGGAAAAGTGAAGCTGATTTTCATATCCAACCGCAGATCCGATATCGGCGATGGAGAGGGAAGTCAGCTTCAGGAGTTCTCTCGCTTTTACCATGCGGTAATGCATCAAAAACTCCTGGGGGGAGCGTCCGACAGAGTTGCGGAAGATCTTGCCGAAATAACTCCGGTTTATGCCGCATACGCCTGCAATCTCTTCTATTGAAATATTGTTCTGAAAATTCTGCTCGATAAAATTGATGGCTTCTTTAATATAATAGTCGCTCATCTTGCTGCTGTGCAGCGGCGTGGTTCGGGTGGCGGAACGGGTAAGGTAATCCAGAAACAGGTAGAGATGCCCGATCAGATGCATGGGGGCTTCCTTGGCGTGGTGGACGATGTAAGTCATCTCCTGCATCAGCAGCTCCCGCAGTTCCTTGGAACGGGGACGGTATACGGGGGTGTCAGGAGAAAGTTCCGTCAGATCGAGCGCCTCTTTTACCCGCAGCCCGTCAAATTCAATCCACATATATTCCCAGGGAAGATGTTCGTCGGCAAAATATGTATTGATCTGACCGGGAAAGATCAAAAATCCCTGTCCGCTTTTGATGGAAAAGGTCTGCGTTATGCCTTTTGAGTTGTCCGACATTAATGTTCCGGTGCCTGAGAGGACATAGTGGAACAGATAATGATTTCTTGCCATCGGACCGAATGAATGCCCGGGATCACATTGCTCGTAGCCGTGCTGATACATATCCAGATCAATAAAGCTTTCGTTGGGAAAGATGTTGAAGAATGTATTGCCCATAGAGTCCTCCTTTGGTTCGCGGTATCGTTGCCATCGTTGGTCAGCAGTGCCGCCGTCAGTCAGCGGTATCATCGTTGCCGTTGGTCCGCAGTGCCGTCATTAGTCAGCAGTATCGACGCCACTACTCCGTAGCGCCGCCGTCAGTCAGCAGTGCCATTGCTACTACTCCGCAGTGCCATTCGGAAAATCAAAGATTTTCCTCATGTCGGGCGTTCGCCCTATCCCAAAAGTCAAATATGAATTTTCTTACATGCAAGCATGACAAAAATTCATATTTGGCTTTTGGGGCACTGCTTATTGTCAGCGCATATATCTAAATGCGTCATTGCTTGCTATTATAGCACAAAATATAGCATATTGATATAAAAAATGAAAAATCAGGCTATTTTTGATAGCATAAAGGCATGTTAAAATGAATTTATCAAGAGAAGCACCGAAAATAATACAGGAAGGAAGAGGGAAATATGTCAAAAAGAAGGATTGCCAAGAAAACAGCAGCAGCATTTGGGCTTGCGCTCTGTGTGGCAGGTCTGACAGGCTGCGGACAGACAGCATCGGATGGTAAGATCGAGGTGGAACTGGTGTCTTACAAGCCGGAGGCGGTGTCGGCGATGGAGAAGATCGAGGCTCGCTTTAATGAGACACATGATGATATCCATTTGACGATCGAATCGCCCAATGAAGCAATGACGATTTTAAAAACAAGGTTTATCAGAGAGAACTATCCTGATATCGTAGGAATCGGCGGCGATATCAACTATTCCAGTTTTCTGGATGCGGAACTGTTTATGGATATCTCCGATCTGGACGTGACAGCAGAGGTGAAGCCGGCATATGCGGAGATGGAAAAAGAGCTGGAGTTTATTCCGCAGGATGGTATTTATGCACTTCCCTATGTGGCAAACGCGGCAGGCGTTCTCTACAATAAGGACATGTTTGAAGAGCACGGCTGGGAGATCCCGGAGACATGGTCGGAATTTACAGCGCTTTGTGAACAGATCGAATCGGAAGGCATTCAGCCGCTGTACCTGGGCTACAAGGACACATGGACCTGTCTGGCGCCCTGGAATGCTCTGGCGGTAGGCCTTACGCCGTCCGATACCTGTGCGCAGGTGAATCAGGGCAACACCACCTTTACGGAGAATTACCGTGAAGTGGCGGAAAAGACGGAGGCGCTTTTACAGTATGCGGAGCCGAATCCCTATGCTTATGGTTATAATGATGCATGTACTGCTTTTGCAAGAGGAGAATCCGCGATGTATACGATCGGTAACTATGCGATTCCCCAGATCAAATCGGTGAATCCGGATATCAATATTGATTCTTTCACATTCCCGGCGAATGAATCGGAAGCGGACAATGTGCTGAACTCAGGTGTTGACCTGCATTTCTGCGTGATGAAAGAGACCAAAAATAAAGAAGCGGTGTATGAAGTGCTGCGTTTCCTCTATGAGGATGAGACGATCAATATTTACCTTGAAGATCAGGGCGGTATTGCCTGCAAGGAAGGCGATTTTGAACTTCCCGCTGAGTTAGAGGGTATGAGGGCGTACATAGAAGCCGGCAGAATGACGGACTATCAGGATCATCACTATCCCAGTGAGATGAGCGTGGACGCTATGATCCAGACGTTCCTGCTGGATGAGAGCGACAATGCGGTAGATACTTTCCTGGCACGGTTTGATTCGGACTGGATCAGATATAACAGAGACCTGATCTGGAAAGTACAGCAGTATCAGAAAGAACACTAAAAAATAATGAAAGGAAAAGGTTTTGCCATGAAAAGTAAAATGACCACCCGGGAAAAAACATTCTGGGCAATTACAATACCGGTAGTTTTATTGTTCTTCACATTTAATACACTGCCCATGTTGAAGGGATTTATGTACAGCTTTACCAATTACCGCGGTTATGGTGATTATGACTATGTAGGATTCAGAAACTACAAGGATTTGTTTACGGATCTCAGAGTAGGCAAGAGTTATCTGTTTACCTTTAAATATGCGCTGGTGGGTACGGTGCTCGTCAATGTGCTGAGCCTGATCATGGCGCTTGGGCTGAACAACCGCATCCGCTTTAAGAGTGCGCTCAGAGGTATCTACTTTGTACCGAACATACTGGGGGGCTCGTAATCGGTTATATCTTCAGCTTCTTCTTTACCTACATCGTTCCGGCGGTAGGCAACGCGCTGAATATCGGATGGATTCAGAACAGTATTCTGGCAAGTGAAAAATATGCATGGATCGGCGTTTTGATCGTGGGTGTATGGCAGGCGGTGGCAACAAATACCATTATCTACATATCCGGCCTTCAGACGGTGCCTGAGGATGTATATGAGGCAAGTAATCTGGACGGCGCGACAAAATGGCAGGAATTCTGGAAAGTGACGCTGCCGCTGGTAGTTCCTTTCCTGACGATCAACCTTGTACTCAGCACGAAAAACCTCCTGATGGTATTCGACCAGATCATGTCCTTAACAAAGGGCGGCCCTGCACAGAGTACCGAGTCCATTTCCTACCTGATCTACAGAAACGGTATGGATGGCGGACAGTTTGGTTTCCAGAGCGCAAACGCGGTATTATTCTTCTTTGTAATAGTGGGAATAACCGTATTCCAGTTGACGGTAATGAATAAGAAGGAGGAACAGTTATAATGAAGGAAGAAAAAAGAACAAACTGGGTGCTGACGTTCGTTCTGATCTTAGGCACCATAACCGTATTCTTTCCCTTATATATGGCATTTATCATAGCTTTTAAGCAGCCCAGCGAAATGACAAACGATGTGGCAGGTGCGCTGGCATTCCCGTCAACATGGAGTTTTGAGAATTTCAGGCAGGCGATGGAAGTGACTGACTTCTGGCGCTCTTTGGGAAACAGCCTTCTGATTACGGTGGCGACAATCGTCATTGCGATCGTCATTCATTCCGTTGCGGGGTATGCGATCGGAAGAGGCATGTCGGAGAGAAAAAGCTTTAAGTTTATCTATTTCTACATTGTAAGCGGTATGTTCGTACCTTTCGCGATTCTGATGATGCCTCTGGTAAAACAGACGGCGCAGATGGGGCTTGGCAACAGGCTCGGCGTTATCCTGCTGTACGTAGTATTCTATATGCCGATGAATGTGATGCTTTATACAGGGTATTTAAAAAATATACCGTTGGCATTGGAAGAGGCAGCGTATATAGACGGCGCGACCACATGGACTACTTACTGGAAGGTGATTTTCCCGATGATGTCGCCGATGCATGCAACGGTGGCGATCCTGACGGCGCTGGGTACTTGGAACGACGTTATGACACCCCTTGTTATCATGTCCGGTACGGGCATTAACACACTGCCTCTGGCACAGCTCAATTTCCAGACGCAGTTCGGCACAAACTACAACCTGGCATTTGCATCCTATATCCTGGCGCTGATTCCGATCCTGCTGTTCTATATCGTATGCCAGAAGCAGATCTTAAACGGTGTGGCAAACGGTGCGGTAAAGGGTTAACAGCAAAAACAGTGCGCATCCTGCGGCATGTATGGACAGCGGCTGAGAATAAACCTGAGCTTTCTGATATCTGCCGGTTACAAATTGGAAAAATATGCTATAATGATAATGACTCAAATGCTGATATTTCGGCTGGACACAGCCGGAATATCGGCTCCAATAGAAATAGAGACAGACAGTGGAGGGAAGTTTTGATATGGCAATTACGGTAGAACATGGCGTATTTCATGTTGAGACAGCTAATACCCTTTACCAGATGAAGGTAGACGATTTCGGGGTATTAAATCATTTATGGTACGGCGGTAAGACAGACTGCGTGATGGATTATCTTCTGGATTATCCGGATGTGGGTTTTTCGGGAAATATATATGAGGCGGAAAACCGGAGAACATATTCTCTGGATACGCTGCCTTTAGAATATGCTTCCGGCGGCGTGGGAGATTTCAGGATTCCGGCAATCTCCGTCACCCATGAGAACGGAAGCTGCGCGCTGGATCTTCGTTTTCAGGAATATCATATTTTAAAAGGGAAATATCGGATTCCCGGACTGCCGGCAGTATATGCGGCGAAGGATGAGGCGGAGACGCTGGAAATTGTGTTAAAAGACACGGCGACGGACGTTAAAGTAACTTTAAAATACGGCGTGTTGGAAAAAGAGGACGTGATCACAAGAAGTGTTGTTGTGCAGAATCAGGGAAAGACGCCTGTGATCATAAACAGAGTACACAGTCTGTGCATGGATATTCCCTATGGCGACTGGGAGTGGATTCATTTCCATGGCAGACATACAAAGGAGAGACAGACAGAGCGGGCGGCGCTGATTCACGGCATCCAGGAGAGCAGCAGCGGAAGAGGCATGTCCAGCCACCAGCAGAATCCCACGGTGCTTCTGTGTGAAAAGGGCGCATCGGAAAAAAGCGGATTTTGTGTCGGGGCGGCTCTGATGTACAGCGGCGGGTTTCAGACGCAGATCGAGAGGGATCAGCTTGATCAGGTAAGGCTTGTGATGGGGATTCATCCGGATACTTTTGCGTGGCACCTTGAGGAGGGAGATAGTTTTTACGCACCGGAAGTAATCCTGTCCTGTTCGGAGAACGGGTTTACGGAATTGTCCCACCGCTTCCATTATGTGATCCGGAACAATGTGTGCAGGGGCAAATATAAGCTTTCCGAAAGGCCCGTGTTGATCAACAACTGGGAAGCGACATATTTTGATTTTAATAATACAAAGATAGAAGAGATTGCAAAGCAGGCGTCAGAACTCGGTATTGATATGATGGTGCTGGATGACGGCTGGTTCGGAAAGCGGGATTCCGATATTTCAGGGCTCGGGGACTGGGTTGTCAATGAGAAGAAGCTGCAGGGGGGTCTTGGCGGACTGATTGAGCGGATCAATAATCTCGGCATGAAGTTCGGGATCTGGATGGAGCCGGAGATGGTCTCGGAGGACAGTGAACTGTACCGTTCCCATCCGGAATGGGCGATCCGTATACCGGGCAGAGCGCCGATGCGGAGCAGATATCAGCTTGCACTGGATATGGCAAATAAAGAAGTCGTTGAATATATTTATCAGATCATCAGCAAGATACTGCGGGAGAATCATATCGAATATGTGAAGTGGGATGTAAACCGGAGCATATGTGACTGGTATTCGCCCACGCTCACAAAAAAGCGGCAGCTTGAGCTTCCGCACAGATATATCTTAGGGCTTTATGAACTGCTTGAGCGACTGACGAAAGAGTTTCCGGATATTTTGTTTGAGGGCTGCTGCGGCGGCGGCGGAAGATTTGATGCGGGGATGCTGTATTACTGCCCTCAGATCTGGTGCAGTGATGATACGGATGCCCATGAGAGGACTGTGATCCAGTACGGCACAAGTTTCTTTTATCCGGTTTCCACGGTGGGCTCCCATGTCTCTGCGGTACCGAATCATCAGACGGGCAGGGTGACGTCCATTCGGACAAGAGGAACGGTGGCAATGGCGGGGAGTTTCGGTTATGAACTGGACTTGAACAAACTGGATGAAGAGGAAAAGAAAGAAGTTTCGGAACAGGTAAAATCATATAAAAAGTATCAGAATCTGATCTATAACGGACTGTATTACAGACTGTGTGATCCAGGAGAAAGCGGTATGTCATTCTGGGAGTTTGTGTCAGAAGACAGTTTGGAGGTTCTGGTACAGGGCGTAGTATATCGGGCACAGCCCAACGCACTCAGGAGAAGGCTCCGGCTTGCCGGACTTTCGGAGGAGGCAAAGTACCGGGTGACAGGCGAAGAGAGTATCTACTCGGGAAAGACGCTGATGGCGGGAGGGATTCTTCTCCCGGAAATAAAGGGCGATGATATGGCTGTGCAGATCCATTTAAAGAGGTTATCCACTTTATAACTTTTATCCTTATAAATAGGACAAAGCGTTTGCAATGCAGAAACTTTGTCCTGGCAGGCAGATTTCTTAACCGGATCTGCCTGTCTTTTTGTTTGCCTTGATATGGAGCAAAAGAAAAGGGAGGGTGGTTGATTGGGGATAACGGTTTGTGGTAGAATGGCATAAAGATATTCGGAGGGGGCAGTGATCTGCGGGATCAGGAGTGATTTCCGGATAGGTCATTGCAGGATGGAAGAGAATATGCAGGCGAGACTGACCAAACTAAATGAAAATGAAATATTGTTATATCTGGGATATCGTGGACAGGAGATCCCCGTGCAGCTCAAAGAACAGATAGAGCGCTGTCAGGAGGAAGTGATGGCAGCCGCCCAGCCGAGGCTGATCTGGCGGAGGATTCCGATTGACAGCCCGCTTTTTTCCGCGCTGCGGTTGGAGGGGGAAGATATTCAAAGTCTCCTTTTGGGGTGTCATGAGGCAGTGGTGATGGCGGTTACGCTTGGACAGGGAATCGATCGGTTGCTGGCAAGGAACAGCGTGAGTAATATGGCGGATGCGGTGATCATGGATGCCTGTGCCAGCACGGCGATTGAGAATGTGGCGGATCATTTTGAAGAGGATCTCCGCGCTGAGGTAGAGGCGGAGGGATTATATCTGACGGACCGATTCAGTCCGGGATATGGGGATCTGCCGATTTCTACGCAGAAACAGTTGTGTGCGGCGCTGGATACGGAGCGGAAGATAGGTCTTTCGCTGAGTGCCTCTATGTTGATGATACCGGGGAAATCCGTGACGGCCATTTTGGGGATTTCCAATACCCGGAAGGTATTGCGGAAGAGGGGATGTGAGAGCTGCAGCCTGTTTCGCAATTGTATGTATCGGAAAGAAGGGAGAAATTGTCATGAGAGATAGGATCATATTGGACGGAGGTATGGGTACCATGCTGCAGGCGGCGGGGCTTGGGCTGGGAGAGCGCCCTGATCTGTTCGGATTAAAGCACCCGGATGTGGTAGAGCGTGTTCAGCGCAGTTATGTGGAGGCGGGCAGCCAGGTGCTGTATGCCAATACCTTTGGTACCAACGCCCATAAACTGGAGGGGACTGGCTATACGGTGGAGGAAGTTGTTTCTGCGAATGTCGCCACGGCGAGAAGGGCTGCCGGAGGAAAGGCAAAGGTGGCGCTGGATGTGGGCCCCATCGGAGAACTCTTAGAACCTCTCGGAATGCTCTCTTTTGAGAAGGCGTATGAGATATATGCGCAGGTTGTGAAGGCGGGAGCCGCCTGCGGTGTGGATCTTATTATATTTGAGACGATGACCGATTTGTATGAGGTAAGGGCGGCGGTGCTGGCGGCGAAGGAAAACAGTGACCTTCCCATTTGGACAACCATGAGTTTCGAGGCTTCCGGAAGAACCTTTACGGGGACGACGGTGGCGGCTATGGCGCTGACGCTGACGGGACTCGGTGTGGATGCGCTGGGGATCAACTGTTCCCTGGGACCGAAGGAACTGGCGCCGCTGGTGGAGGAACTGAGGCGGTGGACGGATCTGCCTGTTATCGTAAAGCCCAATGCGGGTATGCCTGATCCCGCCACCGGGGAGTACAGCATGGGAGCGGAGGAATTCGGACGGCATATGGCGGAATTTCCGAAACTCGGGGCGTCCATTTTTGGCGGCTGTTGTGGGACGAATCCGGATTTTATCAGGGCGCTGGCAAATGAGAGTGCCCAGGCGGTGCCGGAAGCAGAAGATGTGAAAGAGAGGAAATTGTTCCGGGGAGTCTGTTCGGCAGGGCAGGTGGCACAGTTCGGCGGGGTTCGCGTGATCGGGGAGCGGATCAATCCCACGGGAAAGAAGAGATTTCAACAGGCGCTGCGGGACGGAGATATGAATTATATCATGGAAAGGGCCATCGAACAGGCGGATGCGGGCGCCGATATTCTGGATATCAATGTGGGGCTGCCCGGCATACGGGAAGCGAAGATGATGACAAGGGTGGTCAAAGCGGTGCAGAGCGTGGTGACACTGCCATTGCAGATTGACTCTTCCGATCCGGAAGCCATCGAAGCAGGGCTTCGCGTCTGTAACGGACGGGCTATCGTGAATTCCGTAAACGGGGAGCCGGAAGTACTGGAAAAAGTATTGCCCATTGTGAAAAAATATGGTGCGGCAGTGGTGGGACTGACGATGGATAAAGGCGGCATTCCCGAAACTGCGGAGGCAAGAATCGAAATCGCTGAGCGGATTTTAGCGGCGGCGGAGCGTTATGGTATAGCCCGGGAGGATGTGCTGATAGATGCGCTGACGCTGACCATATCCGCACAGCAAAGTCAGGCGAAGGAGACGCTTAAGGCGGTACGGTATATTCATGAAAAGATGGGACTGCACTGCGTGCTGGGAGTCAGCAATATTTCCTTTGGACTGCCGGAACGGATTCATATCACGGCGGGCTTTCTGATGCAGGCGATGTGCTGCGGACTGGATTTTCCGATAGTCAATCCCAATCAGAAAGAGATTATGGATATGGTCTTTTCTCATCGAGCCCTCTTTGGAGAAGATATGGATTGTGCGGCATATATTGAGCGGTTTGCGGGAACTGCTTCGGAAAAGACGCTGCCTGCCGCAGCCTTACCCGCTGAGATGAGCATTGAAAAAGCGGTTTTAAAAGGGCTGAAACAGGAGGTGGCAAACCTGACGGAGCAGTATCTGGAAACCATGTCTGAGTTGGATGTGATCAACCAAAAGCTGATTCCTGCTCTGGATATCGTGGGGGAAAAGTATGAGAAGCAGCAGATTTTCCTGCCTCAGCTTATCAATGCCGCAAATGCTGCCTGCGCAGGCTTTGACCTGATCAAAACAAGAATAGCAGGCAGAGGCGGAGAGAATCTCTCCAAAGGAAAGATTGTGATGGCGACCGTGGAAGGCGATATACATGATATCGGAAAAAATATTGTCCGGGTGGTGCTGGAGAACTATGGTTATCAGGTGATTGATCTGGGGCGGGATGTTCCGGTAAATACTGTGGTGGAGACGGTTTTAAGGGAGAGGGTTTCTCTGGTGGGACTTTCCGCCCTGATGACCACGACCGTCTCTTCCATGCGGAAAACGATAGAGGCACTCAGAAAGAGCGGGCACCCCTGCAAGATTTTTGTAGGAGGGGCGGTGCTGACGGAAAGCTATGCGATGGAGATTGGTGCGGATTATTATGCCAGAGATGCAAAAGCATCGGCGGATATCGCGAAGGAAGTGCTGGGATAATATATAAATTCATGCGGAACTGGAAACAGCATGAAGAGGCTCATGCAAAAAAACAGCATGAGCCGAGAAGCGCACAGGAGGATTTACAGATGCAAATGCAGCTGGAAATTCTCCTCGGTAATGTGTGCTGAGGAGGCTCATGCGGAACTGGAATGGAGACTTTTTGGAAATGAGAAATATGAAACAGAGACAATTTACAGGGACAAGATCACCTGAGATATCAGAGCGGGAAATAAAAAACCGGGCGCTGGCAAGAAGGGCAGCGGCAGAGGGAATGGTGCTGCTGAAAAATGAAAATCATCTGCTTCCTCTGAAAAAAGGGACAAAGGTGGCGCTTTACGGAGTGGGCGCATCTAAAACCATAAAAGGCGGTACGGGATCAGGGGATGTCAATGAGCGGGAGAGCGTCAGTATCTGTCAGGGGATGAAAAATGCAGGCTTTCAGATCACCAATGAGAATTGGATCAGGGATTTTGATAACTGTTATAGAGAGGCGAGAGGCGCATGGAGGGATGATATTCTGGAGAGAGCGGCGTCCATGGAGGGAATGCCGGAATTTTTTCAGATCTACAGTACAACTCCATTTATGATGCCTGCCGGGGGACCGGTAGATAAGACGGAAGCGGAAGTTGCTTTTTATATCCTGAGTCGTGTGGCGGGAGAAGGGAAAGACAGAAGCAGCAGCGAGGGTGATTACAGGCTGACGGGGGGAGAGATGCGGCAGTTATCCGATATCTGCGCAAATTATGACCATGTGGCAGTTGTGATTAATACCGGAGGTCCGGTTGACCTCTCTTTCCTGGATGAGTACCCGAATATTGAGGCATTGCTGTATATTGTACAGCCCGGTATGGAGGGCGGAAATGCTTTTGCGGATGTGGTTGGCGGTGCGGTGCCGCCTTCCGGAAAACTCACCGGGAGCTGGGCCCGTCAATATGAAGATTACCCGAATAGTGCCACATTTTCCGGCAATAACGGAGATGTGGAACAGGAGTTTTATCAGGAGGGGATCTATGTCGGTTACCGATATTTTGATACCTTTGATGTGCCGGTGAGGTATGGCTTTGGCTTCGGTTTATCCTATACGGATTTTCGTATGGATTTTGTGTCTGTGAAGTGGGAGGATGAAAAGAAAAGTTTACGCTTTGTTGTAAAAGTAACCAATACGGGAGAGGTTTACGGCGGACGGGAAGTGGCGGAGCTTTATGTCACGCCGCCCGCAGGGAAGATGGAGAAGGAGTACCGGAGGTTGGCAGGCTTTGAAAAGTCAGATCTGCTCGCGCCGGGGGAAAGTCAGGAAATTAAGATGGAGATTCCCTTGGAGAGGCTTTCTTCCTATTGTGAAGAATTACCCGGTTGGATGCTGGAGGAGGGAGAGTATACGTTCTGGCTTGGAAATTCTCTGTCATCGGCTGTTCCGGTATCAGCGGCAGTGTTGCCTGAGGATGTTGTTTTGACGAGAACAAAACATATTGCGCCACTGCGGAAGGAACTGGCTGAGTTAAAGCAGCCTGTGGGGAGGATGCGGGGAAAGCTTGAAAAACTTGCCGGGGTTGTGCGCGAAAAAGGGCTGCCGGTTTTGGAAATATGCCCGAATATTGCCGAAAAGGAGATTGTTTATCGGGAAAATAAGGATTTTACTACAGAGGAAGCGGCGGCGTTTGTGGATACCCTGACTACGGAACAGTTGATCGCTCTTGCCGGCGGAGATACAATGGAGAAAGAGCAGGGCGAGGGGGGAAATCTGGGGGCGGCAGGTATATCCGTGCCCGGTTCCGCGGGGGAGACAAGCGGCTGTGCCTTGGATAAAGGGCTGGCATCCATTGTGCTTGCGGACGGACCGGCAGGACTCAGGCTGATGAAGCATTACAATGTGGAGGGTGGAAAGATTCTGCCGAAACCTTCTTCTTTTGCGCTGGAAGGCGGTATATTCTGCAGGGATATGGAGGAGGAACCCGGGGAACGGTATTATCAGTACTGTACGGCGGTGCCGGTGGGAACGCTGCTTGCCCAGAGCTGGGACTGCGGCCTGCTTCGCAGAATCGGGCAGATGGTCGGCGGGGAGATGGAAGAGTTCGGGGTTACGCTTTGGCTGGCGCCGGGCATGAATATCCACAGGAATCCTCTGTGCGGCAGAAACTTTGAGTATTATGCGGAAGATCCGCTGCTCTCGGGAAAAATGGCAGCGGCCGTGACAGACGGCGTACAGTCCGTGCCGGGCTGCGGTACTACGATCAAGCATCTTACCTGCAATAATCAGGAGGACAACAGAATGGGTTCGGACAGCATCGTTTCCGAGCGGGCGCTGCGCGAGATCTATCTGAAAGGGTTTGAGATCGCGGTAAAGGAATCACAGCCCATGTCCATTATGACCAGTTATAATCTGCTGAACGGCGTGCATGTGGCAAATCACCATGATATCTGTACGGATGTGATCCGTTCGGAGTGGGGGTTTGCAGGGATGATCATGACGGACTGGACAACGACCGAGCAGGGAGAGGACTGCACGGCTTCGGGCTGTATGCGGGCGGGGAATGACCTGGTGATGCCCGGGGCAGTCTGTGACAGGGAGAATCTGGAGAGGGAGTTGGCGGAAGGGACTTTGAAGAAAGAGGACCTGAAGGCATGTATCAGCAGATTGGTGGATATTATATGGCGCTCGAATCGATATGAGGGGGCTGTGGCGTATAAGAGATAAAAGCTGAAAAGCAAGGGGACATTCAGCTTTTGGGGACCAAATACGCAGATTCGTCGATGGCATCCCAGGTCAACTAATATAAGTTTTGATATTATAATAAAAAATGGATGTTTCAGAATGGTTCTGATAAGGATGAGCGGAAAATCAGAAGCAGTTTGTAAAAGAATCCGGAAAGGTATGGAAGTAATGAAAAGAGAAGAGTATATTTCGGATGAAAATGTTGTGAAGCGTGCCAGTGCAGCGATTAAGATCGATTTGGAAAAGAAAAAAGCATTGGATATTCCCATTGTTGTATATGACAGAGAAACGCAGGCTATATATCAGGAGAACAGTGATGGCACCCGGATAGAAGTGGCTAAAAGAATAAGGAAAGGACGGTACAGTGAGCGTGTCGGAAAAAAAGCCTGAGGTTGTTGTGTTTGCCGGACCGAACGGTTCAGGTAAGAGCACTTTTACTGAATTGTTGAAGCCGCCTGTGGATTATATAAATGCAGATGAGATTAAAAAAAATTTAAAATGTTCAGATCTGGAAGCGGCGCAATTAGCGGAGAAACAGCGGGAAGATCATGTTGAACAGATGAGTGAGTTTTGTTTTGAAACCGTATTATCAACAGAGAGGAATTTGAAACTGTTAAAGAAAGCAAAAGAGAAGGGCTATTTTATCCGTTGTTATTATATATTGACGGCAGATCCAATGATAAATGTATGGCGTGTCAGAAGCAGAGTAGAGGCGGGAGGACATGATGTGCCGGAAGAAAAAATAATTGAAAGATATGACAGGGCATTGGAACTTGTAAAAGAACTTGTGAAAATTTGTGATGTGTGTCATATTTATGATAATTCAGGCAGTGAACCATTTCGAATATTAAAGAAACGCAAAGAAGAAATTTATTTTGATGAGTGTCCTGATTGGTATTTGGAAGATATAAAGGCTTTGACGGGCATTGATAATATGATAAAAAGAAAATTGAACTGATAGATCAGGGCTGATACCGGTATGGTGCCTTACAAAACAGGCGGACGGCGGCGCCTCCGTCTGTTTTGTAAGAAGGAGTGGTGCTCAGATGTGATGGACCTCCACATGCCCGAAGGATACTTCCCCTTCCAGATAGAGCGTATTTACGCCGGAGGGATTTCCGTAACCGGATTCTTCTACGCTGCCGAAAGTCTGTCGTACATTGATCACAACGTTCCAGTCGGCAGGGACATAAAGTTCCAGATTGCCGAAGGAGCATTCTACGAGGGCGTGTGCCATGTTATCTTTCAGCGAAGCGTCAGTGAAGTATACTTCCAGATTGCCGAAAGAACTTTTCAGGAATATCCGGCTTATATTGCTGCCTACGACATATTTTACGGCGTATCCAAAGGAGGCTTCATAACGGATTTCCTCCCCACTCAGGATCTCTTCCACCTTTTTCCCGGGACGGCAGTCATTTTTGGGATAGGGGGGTACCGGGTGATTTTTATATTTCCAACGCTTTGGAAAGAGAATATTCAGCCCGATGGTGCCGAGCAGGGCGGCGCCCAGTACGGGCCAGGGAGTGATCATTTCCAGATGCAGGAGTTCATCGTTAAGAATGATCAGGCATGCCAGAGAGAACAGGATCTGTCCGAAGGACCTGCCAAGAATACCATCCGTTAAAAGTCCGAGCAGGACGATGGAAAAGAAAACGGACCAGAAGTTCAGCCCTTCCAGATATCCAAGTCTGCCGAGTAACAGGGCGATCGCGCCCAACAGGAACAGGACACCCCAGAATATTTTTTTATACTGCTTTTTTTTCATGCTGTATGCCTCCTTTTGTTTTGGCTGTTTTTCCGTGCGGATTTTGCACGGTTTCTTTTTGCTTTATGATTGTCTGCTTACGGATCGTATTTATCCGGGTTCCAGCTTTCGCTCCCGGAGCCGCTCCGCCAGCGCTTTGTAATATATCCTGCTGACCATTGCACGTTTAGTGCTTCCTGTAAATTCCACGATGCTGGAAGCGGTCAGGTTTTCTTGTGATGGAGTAGATGCGGTCCAGATTGGCGATGGAGGATTTGGATATCCTCATAAAGTTACCTGGCAGAAGTTCTTCGAGTTCATAGAGTTTGTAAGGACAGATAAATAGTTTATCCGCAGTATGGGCGCGTATTTCACGCCCTTCTGTCTCAAAGAAATAAATTTCTCCGATCGGGATATAATAGTCTGTCTCTCCGCTGCGCAGTGCCAGATGGCGTTTTCCGTTGCTCAATTTTGATATATGATTTTGCAGGCTGATGATGTCATCATTCAGACGGACGCAGCGGATGATGACTTCATCTTCCGGCAGTCCTTCTTCTATTTCTATCTTTACTTTCATAGCGATTCCCCGGTCGTATTGTTGTGTATGGATGTCTGATAGCTGTTATATTTTGCAGGAGACGCGTTCTTCTGCGGTCCTTTCCGGTCTTACTTTCAGTATATCGGAAAAAAGAGAACTGTAAACAGTTTTTGCGCAAGAGGTAGATGAGAGAGGATAAGAGGTCAGAAAAAACAGCATTGCCTTTTTTTGCCTGTGAGTATAAAATAGAGAAGATGCAGTTTCAGAAAAAAGTATACCGGCCATATATAGGGAAGAGAGGATGCCTGTTTGTGCGGGCGGAAAGGAGCGGCATGTTATGAAAAAGGAATATCTGATCACGGAAAAGCCCTGGAAAGCGCTTCTTTTGTTTGCAGCGCCGATGATCATCGGCAATTTATTCCAACAGTTTTATACGATGGTGGATTCCATTGTGGTAGGAAGGTTTGTCAGTGAAAATGCGCTGGCGGCGGTGGGGGCGTCTTACGCGCTGACTACCGTGTTTATTTCCATCGCCATCGGCGGCGGCGTGGGCGCGTCCGTGATCACAAGCAGGTATTTTGGTGCAAGGGACTATCGGAAGATGATGCTGTCCATCCGCACGGCGCTGACGGTGTTTCTTGTGACCAGCGTTGTGCTGGGCGGCGTGGGGCTTTTGATTGGAAAGCAGATCATGATAGCGCTGAATACGCCCTCTGACGTGCTGGGGGATGCCACGATCTATCTAAATATCTATTTTCTGGGGCTGCCGTTCTTATTTATGTATAATATATTGTCGGCCATGTTTAATGCGCTGGGGCGTTCCCAGATTCCGCTTTATCTGCTGATCTTTTCTTCGCTGTTTAATATCGTACTGGATATTTTCTTTGTGAAAAATCTGATGATGGGGGTATCCGGTGTGGCGTGGGCGACGCTGATTGCGCAGGGGATCTCAGCGGTACTTTCCTTTATGATATTGCTGCGGGAGCTGAGGCATTATAAAGTGGAGGAAAAGCTGCCGTTTTTTGATAAGACAGAGTTTTCACTGATGGCGAGGGTGGCGCTTCCTTCTATATTACAGCAGTCCACGATATCTATCGGGATGATGCTGGTGCAGTCGGTGGTCAACAGCTTTGGCGCCCAGGTATTGGCGGGATTTTCGGCTACGATGCGGGTGGAGAGTATCTGTATCGTTCCCATGTCGGCAATGGGAAATGTGATGAGTTCCTATACGGCACAGAATATCGGAGCAGGAAAGATGGAGAGGGTAAAACAGGGGTATCATACGGGATATGGGATCGTGGCGGTTTTTGCGGTGATCCTTTGTCTGATCGTGGAACTTAGCTGTCATCCTCTTGTGCTGCTGTTTTTGGGCGAGGATGCCTCTGCGGCAGCTTATCAGACCGGAGTCGGTTATCTGCGGTTTATCGGCTGGTTTTTTGTATTTATCGGGATCAAGATGATCACGGACGGGCTTTTGCGGGGCGCCGGCGATATGGCGATGTTTACGGTGGCAAATATGGTAAATCTGGGAATCCGGGTATTTGCGTCCATGATCTTTGCGCCGAGGTTCGGTGTGGAAGTGGTCTGGATTGTGGTACCCATCGGATGGATTGCGAACTATCTGATTTCTTTTGCGGAATACCGCACGGGGAAATGGGAGAGGATTCACAGCGGCAGGGTACGGGAGAGCGAAGCTTCCTGAAGAGGGCCCATAAGATGGCCAGATACGGGTGACAGAAGAGCGGGGACGAAAAGGGATAAAAAGTAAAGCAATGAATGGTGAAGTACAAACAGGAAACGGATTCTGGTATAAAAAGGGACTTAAGGACGGCATTCCCATTGCGATGGGGTATTTTGCGGTCGCGTTTACCCTCGGAATAACGGCAAAAAATATTGGGATGACGCCGGCGCAGGCGGCAGTCTCTTCCATGCTTTTGCATGCCTCGGCAGGGCAGTATGCGGCGATGACCGTGATAGCCTCGGGGACGGGATATCTGGAGATGGTCATGACAACGCTGATCGTCAACCTGCGGTATCTGTTGATGTCCTGCGCGCTGTCCCAGAAGGCGGGAGCGGAGATGGGAGCAGGGCACAGGATGATAGTGTCCCAGTATATCACGGATGAGATATTCGGGATTGCTTCAGCGGTGGAAGGAAGGCTGAATCCTTTTTACAATTACGGCGCCGCCACGGTGGCGGGACCGGGATGGACCATAGGTACTTTTCTGGGAGCGCTCCTTGGGACCGCTCTGCCGGACAGGATAGGGAGAGCGCTGGGAGTTGCGCTGTACGGAATGTTTATTGCAATCATTATTCCGCCTGCTAAAAAGAGCAGGATTATCTGCGGTATTGTTGTGCTCTCCATGCTGGCAAGTTATCTGTTTTCCGTGCTGCCGGGCGTCAGGGAGATTTCGGAAGGCTTTAAGATTATAATTCTGACGGTCGTGATTGCCGGATTTGCGGCATGGAAGTTTCCGGTGCGGGAAGAGGCGGAGGGAGAAGAGAAATGATACAAAATGTATATCTTTATCTGATTGTGGCAGCGGTCACTTTATATGCGATCCGGGCCCTGCCCATGACACTGATCCGGAAGGACATCAAAAGTCCCTTTATCCGCTCTTTCTTATATTATGTGCCTTATGTGACGCTGGCGGTTATGACATTTCCGGCTATCCTGAGCGCTACGGGAAGCCGGATTACGGCATGGGCGGGCTTTGCGGCGGCGCTGGTGATCGCCTATATAGACGGGAATCTGTTCCGGGTGGCGATCGGGGCATGTGTGGTGGTGTATGTGGCGGAATTGTTTTTGTGAACAATGTGTGTTTGCGCGGTATATATGGAGAGGATGCGTATAGTATTTGATTTTTCCGGGCAAAACGGAGTATATGGATACGGAACAGGAGGAACAATATGGCAGAATTTGAACAGGTAAAAGCGATTATTCTGGAAGCGGGTAATTTTCTGAAAAACAGGGAGGCGGCGGAGCATATTACAAGAAAAGGCGCCTCGGACTATGTGACGGAAGTAGATAAACAGGTGCAGAACTTTATCTGGAAGGCGCTGGAGGAGAAGTACCCCCAAATCCAGTTTTTGGGGGAGGAAAAGAACAATAAGGATATCGATTTCACCGGTCTGGTCTGGGTGCTTGATCCGGTGGACGGCACGACGAATCTGATCCATGACTACAGAAGAAGCAGTATTTCCCTGGCGCTGATGGAAAATGGGGATACGGTACTCGGCATAGTTTACCAGCCCTATACGGAGGAGCTGTTTTATGCGGAAAAAGGGAAGGGAGCCTTTTTAAACGGAAAACAGATACATGTCAGCGGGGCGGAAACGATGGAAGAGTGTATGTTTGCCTTTGGTACCGCGCCCTATGAGAAAGAGAAGTTTGGGGAGGAGAGTTTCCGGAAGATCTACCGGGTATTTATGGATTCCCAGGATATCCGCAGGAGCGGTTCCGCTGCGATCGATATGGCGGAGACGGCGGCGGGCAGGATCGACGGATTTTTTGAGAGAAAGTTAAGTATTTGGGACTATGCGGCAGGAAGGCTTCTGGTGGCGGAGGCGGGCGGCAAAGCCACGGATTTTGAGGGGAATGAACTGAAAAATGAGATGAAGAGCAGTGTGGTCTGCGCAAATCCCGCGATTCATAAGCTGCTTGTTCGGAAATATTTAAGATAAAAGAATTTCTTACACCGAAATGAGTTATACTATAACCTGAAGGAAGCGGGAAACGAGATTTGTGCCTGCGCGTTGCCTGACACAAACTCGTAAGCCATATTATGGCTTTGCGTAACAAAGCAACGCAGAAATGAGGAAGAATATGAAAAATCAGGTACATTATGTGGACAGCAGGAAGGTGGCAGTGATCGGATGCGGGTTTGTGGGCTCGACAATAGCCTTTGCCCTGATGCAGAGCGGGCTGTTTTCCGAGATGGTTTTGATCGATGTGGATAAAAAGAAGGCGGAGGGAGAAGCGCTGGATATCGGTCATGGCATTCTTTATGCCCGTCCGATGAAAATATGGGCGGGAGAGTATGAGGATATCGCTGATGCGGCGATCGTGATCATCACGGCCGGCGCCAATCAGAAGCCCGGAGAGACAAGGCTTGATCTGGTGCACAAAAACATCGGTATTTTAAGACATATCATGCCGGAGGTAACAAAGTACAATAAAACCGGTATTATTCTGATGGTGGCAAACCCGGTGGATATTTTAACCTATGCGGCACTGAAGATCAGCGGGTTGCCGGAGAACAGGGTGATCGGTTCCGGAACCGTGCTGGATACCGCCCGGTTAAAGTATGAGATGGGCGAACTGTTGGAGGTGGACAGCAGAGGTGTCCATGCGTTTATCGTAGGCGAGCATGGAGACAGTGAGATTGCGGCGTGGAGCAGCGCCAATGTCTCAGGTGTGCCGCTGAAGGATTTCTGTAAGATCAGAAGTGATATCGACAGCAATAAGCTGCTGAAGGAGACCACGGACGAGATTGCCGACAGAGTGAAAAACAGCGCCTATGAAATTATCGAACGCAAGCAGGCGACATATTACGGGATTGCCATGGCTGTAAAGCGGATCTGCGAGGTGATTGTGCGGGATGAGAAGTCTGTGCTGCCGATCTCGAGTATGATGCATGGGGAGTATGGGCTGACGGATGTGGTGCTCTCAATGCCTGCCATTGTGGGGGAAAACGGTGTGGAGCATGTGGTTCCGGTGTCGCTTGATGAGGAGGAACAGAAAAAACTCTGGAATTCGGCGCAGGTGCTGAAGGAGATTCAGAAGCAGGAAGGGTTTTAGGAAAAGCCCTGCACAATGATATACCGAAAACGCTCATAAAAGCTGACAGCTTCTGCGTCAAAATTAGCGCAGACGGTGTCGGCTTTTTCTGTGTTTGAAAAAGGGCTGTGATAGACGTTGCTTCAGCGCTGGTTTTTATGGAGGCCGGAAAATTTTAATTATGTTGACGAACGCCATGGAAATATATTACTATCAAGAAAGAAGAAAGGACGGTATATATGGAAAACGGAACAAAACAATATCTATTTGTAACAGCGGCAGGCGTTACTCTGTTTGCGGCGCTGATGAATTTTTCGGTTGTTTTAAAAGCTTTGGGAGGAATATTTGAACTTGCGCTTCCGCTTCTTGCGGGAGGCATTTTGGCGCTTTTTATCAATGTACCAATGAACGGAGTGGAAAAGCGTCTTAAGGGGATTGGCGGTAAAATGAAGAGGAAGCCTACGGAGAACATGATCCATATGGCAAGTTTTTTTATAACGGTTATCAGTATTCTGGCTGTGCTGGTGCTGGTTTTGACTTTGCTCATGCCGGAGATCATGCGCTCTTCCAGGAGCCTGTACACACAGATTGAGCGTGATATTCCGCAGTGGATCGCATTTCTGGATGCACATCAGATAAATGCCGAATGGATAGAGGAGTTGCTTTCGGATATTAATTTTGATCAGATGATGGAGGGGATTACCCAGGGGGCGGATACTTTGTTTTCCAATGTGGTGACCGCGCTCTCCTCCACGGTAAGTATTGTGATCACCGCGGCGTTTGCGATCATTATTTCTATTTATATGGCGCTCGATAAAGAAAGAGTGTGCAGACATGCGAATAAACTGGTGCGTGCTTATTTAAAGCCGTCATGGGCGGAAAATGTTTTGCGGTTTAGCCGGATGTTTTATCAGTCTTTTGCAAATTTCCTTTCCGGTCAGTGCTGTGAGGCGGTGATCCTTGGGATACTGGTGTTTGTGGCATTTCTGATCTTCCGGCTGCCCTATGGCAGTCTGGTTGGCGTGCTGACTGCGGTATGTGCGATCATTCCGTATATCGGAGGGTTTATCTCCTGTGCGGTCAGTATTTTTCTGACTATGATTTATGATCCGGGGCTGGTAGTTCGCTGCGCTGTCGTTTACCTGGTAGTTCAGTTTGTGGAAAATCAGTTTATTTATCCGAAGGTTGTGGGGAAATCCGTGGGACTTCCGCCTTTTTATACCCTGGTTGCGGCGCTGATTGGGGGGAAGCTTTTTGGCATTATCGGCATGCTGTTTGCCATTCCGTTTATGGCGGTGGTGATGGAATTGACAAAGGAGGATGCTGACAGGCGGCTTGATAAAACTGTTTAGTGAGTATCTGAGACAAATGTAATGTAGCTTACGGGGAGCTATAAAACAGCAAACAGAGGTCTGTGTATGGGAATTTATTTGAATCCGGGAAATACCGGTTTTCAGAGGGCGTTAAATTCGGAGATATATATCGATAAGAGCGGACTGCTTCGGTATGTAAACGGGAAACTGTTTACGGAGCAGCAGTTTATCTGCGTGAGTCGTCCCAGAAGATTTGGGAAATCCATGGCGGCAAATATGTTGGCTGCGTACTACAGCAGAGGGTGTGATTCCCGGGAGCAGTTTGCCGAACTGGATATAGCCGGAGCGGATGATTTTGAAAAACATTTAAATAAATACAATGTGATCCACCTCAATATGGCGGATTTTCTGAGTGAGTCTTCCGGGCTGGAGGATATGCTGTGTTTGATAGAGGCGGATATTCTGGATGAACTGACAGAGGAATTTGAACAGATCAGGCTGCCGAAGAGGCGGAGCCTTGTGAGAATGCTGAATGCGGTTTTTGATCAGACGAAGATCCCGTTTATTTTTATTATTGACGAGTGGGACTGCATATTCAGAGTCCATAAATATCAGGAGGACGGACAGACAAAGTATCTGGACTTTCTGAGAAATATTATGAAAGACAAAAGTTATGTCGCGCTTGCTTACATGACAGGTATCCTCCCAATCAAAAAATACGGGGAGCATTCGGCGTTAAATATGTTCACGGAAGTTTCCATGGCTGATCCCAGAGAGTTTGCTGAGTTTACGGGATTTACGGAGCAGGAGGTTTATAGTCTGTGCGAAGCGTATCATATGTCCTTTGAGGAGACAAGGCGCTGGTATGACGGCTATTGGCTGAGGGGAGTTTCCGTGTATAATCCACGTTCGGTGATTATGGCGATGACCGGCGGCTATTTTAGTAATTACTGGACATCGACGGAAACTTATGAAGCATTGAAAGTCTATATGGAAATGAATTTTGACGGATTGCGGGACAAGATCATACAGTTGATTGCCGGCGGGGAAGTGGCAGTGAATACGGCAAAATTTCAGAATGATATGATGACATTTAAAAGTGCGGATGATATTCTGACTTTGCTGATCCATCTGGGATATCTGACATTTGATTTTGATAAAAAGACCGTGCGGATTCCGAACGGTGAAGTGCAGCAGGAATTTATCAATTCTATCGAAGACGGCGGATGGGAGAATGTGATGAAATCCATTCATCTTTCGGAGGAACTGCTTGACGCAACGCTGGCAGGAGACGAGGTTAAAGTGGCAGAACTTCTGGAGCAGGCACATGATGACAATACTTCCATTTTAAAATACAATGACGAGAACTCTCTCTCCTGTGTGATTTCGCTGGCATATTATACGGCCAAAAAGAAGTATGCGGTTTATCGTGAGATGCCGGCGGGAAAAGGGTTTGCGGATCTGGTGTTTGTGCCGGGAAGGAAGACGGATTCGCCGGCTATGATCGTAGAATTGAAATATGAGAAATCTGTCGAGACGGCAATGAAGCAGATAAAAGAGAAACGATATATGGATTGCCTGAAAGATTATCGCGGCGAGATTCTGCTGGTGGGCGTGGAGTACGATAAGAACAGTGAGACAAAAAAACATGTGTGCAGGATAGAGAAGATCAGAAAATAGATGATATATGGAAGGAAAGGGGATTGATAGTTTCATGAAATATGATTTTGACACACAGATAAACCGCAGGGGCACGGGTTCCCTGAAATGGGATGTGGGCGAAGAAGAACTTCCGATGTGGGTGGCGGACATGGACTTCCAGGCGGCACCCGAGATCCGTCAGGCGATCGAGAGACGGGCAGCGCATGGGATATTCGGCTACAGCGTGATTCCGAAGGCATGGAATGGAAGTTATGTAAACTGGTGGAAGAAGCGGTATGATTTTGCGATGGAAGAGGACTGGCTGATTTTCTGCACGGGAATCGTTCCGGCGCTTTCCAGTATTGTGCGGAAGCTGACCACACCGGGAGAAAAGGTGCTGATCCAGCCGCCGGTTTACAATATGTTTTTTCAGTCTGTTGTCGATAACGGCAGAAATATACTGGAGAATCCTCTGAAATATGATGGGGAAACCTATGAGATGGATTTTGAGGATCTGGAAGAAAAACTTGCCGATCCGGAGACGATATTGATGATTTTATGTAATCCCCATAATCCGGTGGGGAGGATCTGGAGCAGGGAGGAACTGGCAAAAGTCGGAGAACTGTGCAGAAAATATCATGTGACCGTAGTTTCTGACGAGATCCACTGCGACCTGACAAGCCCGGGACGCAGTTATGTTCCGTTTGCCTCTGTTTCCGGGGAGTGCAGGGATAACTGTATTATCTGTATGGCGCCCACCAAGACATTCAATCTGGCGGGGCTGCAGAGTGCGGCAGTGGCAGTTCCCAATCCTGTCCTTCGTCATAAGGTGCGGCGGGGAATGAACACGGATGAGGTGTCGGGACCGAATTGCTTTGCCGTGGATGCGGCGATTGCGGCATATACGGAAGGCGGGGCATGGCTGGATGAACTGCGGGAGTATATACAGGGGAATAAAGAGTATACGAAAAAATATCTGGAGGGAATTTTCGGGATAAAGGCGGTTTATTCCGAGGCGACATATCTGATGTGGCTGGACTGCCGGGGACTTGCCATGGACAATGAAACCTTGAGAAAATTTATGATTGAGAAAGCCGGACTTGGATTGAATGAGGGATACACCTTTGGAAGAAGCCTGAATGGTTACATGCGTCTCAATGCTGCCTGCCCCAGAAGTGTTTTAAAACAGGCTATGAAGCAGTTAAAAGAGGCAGTTGATTCCATTTCGATAGAATAAAACC
>OFGN01000501.1_pt1 | contig 41831 bp, 33 predicted proteins | sample 1521821 | NCBI WGS metagenome assembly OFGN01 (sample SAMEA3504094, study PRJEB24116) | mouse gut metagenome | biome: mouse gut; feature: mouse-associated habitat; material: faeces | place: Denmark | collected 2011
GGCTTCCGGGGAATTGTACACTTTCTATATGCCTGCCAATCGTCGAGGCGAGACCGCCAACACAGATGCTTCCTTGAAGAACAACGAGGCACCTGACAAGGCTCTATATGTGCAATTGTTTGTGACATCGCGCACCAATGGCTCCAACTTCCTTTACACCATCTATCTTGGAGCCAATGATACCAATGACTATAATGTGTGCCGCAACCACAATTACAATATCACCTTGAATCTGAAATCGGAGAATCGCGATGATCGTGTTCTTGCAGCTCCTGCCAACTGCTTTGTGATGAACACAGGCAATGAGATCATGTTTGATCCCTATACGCGCACTGAGACCGGTGGCGGATTCAAGTACTCGGATTTCGTCAACAAGAGCGATCCTAAGAAAAAAATTGCCAAAGTGAAGATCCTTTGGCAGGAGGCCGGAGTGATCGGCAACAATAAAGATTATGACAAGGTCTACATTGATGACTATTCTCGCATACATGTCAAGTCGGGCACAAGCGTTGGCAACGCACTGATAGCGGCATACAACAGTGTAGACACTATCGTGTGGTCCTGGCATATATGGATCAACAACGAGTCGCCTGCCAATCTTGACGAGGCAGTGCCTTATTATACATTCGAGTGGGATTCATCCGGTATCAAGGCTGGTGATGACAAGCGCACTGTGAAGGGGCGTTCACTTATGAAGTGCAATCTCGGGGCTAAATCGGCTGATCCCGAATCATATGGTCTCAGCACCTATGGCACGGTATATCAGTGGGGGCGCAAGGACCCGTTCCCTCTCGGTTGGAAAGTCGATTATTATCCGTCAGGATATTATGCCTACAACAGTTCTAACATCGGTACTCTTTACGACAATGAGTACAACCCCATAAAGATGACTACCGATGGCGGGGTCAGCACTACAGAGCTGTTCAGCACTGAAAAAGTCACTCGCGAAATCGGCTCGATCAAATATGTGACCGAGCATCCCACTCACTTTATCAGCACGGTGAAAGCAGGGGATTCTTATAATACCTCTCCCGCCAATCACATCAATGATGCCGACTGGTATTGGGAGCATAATGATCTACTGTGGGGAGGCACATCCTATGATTCAGCTGAAAAGAAGTATACCGTATCTTCCAATATAGAGCTTACCGACAATGGTGCCAAGGAGAAATCCATTTTCGATCCCTGTCCGGCAGGGTGGATGGTGCCTCCGGGCGACATGTGGCTCGGTTTCACAAAAAATGGATTGAATGCATCTTCATATTCCAACATCAACTCCATGCACAGCGGTGACAACACTTCCTACCGCGGATTCAGAATGTATGTGCAGGAATGGGGTAAAGGCAAGTGGGTATACTTCCCGAGCCAGGGATTGCGTACTATGGGCGGCAAGCCATGGCGCAACGGAATGTGTGGTAACTATCATACATCTACAGCCTCCAAGGGAGGACGCGTAAATATTCTCCATCTTCACACCCCAGGTTCTTTGGCACCGTTTGAGACCGATTACGGTTACACCGGACGAGCTGTTGGCGGACCTGTGCGCTGTGTGCGTGATGTGGATGAGGAGTAGAGGGTGATATATGTGTGAATCTACGGTGAGTGAGTGTGACAGCTCACTCACTGGCAAAATGAAAAAGTAATCTTTGAAATGAAGACAATCGATAAATTTCTCAATTTCTTGATTTCATTGCTGCTGTTGCCGGTGATGATGTCGTGCTCTGATACGGATCTTGATGTGTCGGATGCACCATTTGCTCAGCCCGGAGACCGCGCTGCTACTATTGAAGTGCCGTTGCGTCTGCACGCCGATGCCCCGTCGGTAATCGGCAAGCCCCTTGTCAACGACATCGTGTCGAGGGCCGACGGTGATGCCGGCACCCCTGCTGATCCTGAGCAGGCAGCCGAGGAGGCCATCAAGAACATCTGGGTGTTCCAGTTCGACTCGATCGGCAACCAGCTCATAGCCCCGCGCTATTACGAGGTTGCCTCCACCGAGATCCGCAAGCTCAACATCCGTCTTGCCGAGGGGGAGGACAGCTACGTCTATGTCCTTGCCAACACCTGCGACCCCGATTGGGCAAAGGGAAAGGACCTTTCCACAGTGGAGAAGTTCGTTGGCTACGAATACCCCTTCACCGAGGACAATGTTGAGATGGGCAAGGATGAATACCTGCTTATGGAGGGTAACGTAAAGGAGACCATACGCAAGGAGACCGATTTGCTTCCCATCGATATCCACCTTACACGTATGATGGCTAAGATCAGTTTCAAATACGTCACTGCCGAAGCTGCCAAAAACCTTATTGTGACACGTGTGATCATCCATAACATGCCTGAGAAGATGCGTATGGAGGAGACTCCGATTGAAGAGAATTATCCTACAGGTGACTTTGCAACACGTTCGGTGACAATCGACAAGAAGCTGGCTTCCGGGGAATTGTACACTTTCTATATGCCTGCCAATCGTCGAGGCGAGACCACCAATACAGATGCGGCACTGAAGAATAACGAGGCACCCGACAAGGCTCTCTATGTTCAGCTGTTTGTATCGTCGGAGACCAATGGCTCCAACTTCCTTTACACCATCTATCTTGGAGCAAACGACACTAACGATTTCAATGTGCGCCGCAATCACAACTACAATATTAAGCTCAACATCAATTCGGAGAGCCGTGATGACCGTGTGCTTGCCGCGCCGGCTAACTGCTACGTTCTGGCTTTTAACGACTCCATCATGTTCGACCCCTACAACCGCACGGAGAAAGGCGGAGGATGGGTGTACAGTGACTATGTGAAAAAAGGTGATCCTGACAAGGAATTCACTAAAGTAGAGGTGCTCTGGCAGGAGGTTAACGTGATAGGCGACAACAGCAAGGGCGACAGGGTGTATCTCGACAGGTACAACCGCGTGCATGTCAGGTCCAGGAGCACAGCCGGAAATGCTGTAATAGCCGGATACAATGCCAAGGGTGATATCGTATGGTCATGGCATGTGTGGGTAAATAACGAGATGCCTGCCAAACTGTCAAAGGCGGTTCCCTACAATACTTTCGCATGGGACAGCAACGGCATAAAAGTATCTGAGGGCCGTAAGGTCAAAGGCCGTTCGCTCATGCAGTGCAATCTCGGAGCCCATAGTGCTACAAAGACCGGCAGAATGGGATATGGAGCTGTGTACCAATGGGGGCGTAAGGACCCTTTCCCTATCGGATGGATGATTGATAATCAGTCATCAGGAGCCTATATGTTTACTAAGACGAGTGTGGGTTTGATCACTGACAATGCCAACAAAGAGATCAAGATGACTACCGACGGCGGTAGGGAGAACTGCGGAGAGCTGTTTGACTATCGAAAGACAAATTCGGATATCGGAAATATACCCTATGTCCTTAAGCATCCTACAGTGTTTCTCGGAGCTACAAATACCGAGACTTCGTCCGGTGCGATGAGTAGTGATAGCTGGCGTCAGCCTGCCTCCTGGGTCAACAATGGTGACTGGTATTGGGGTGGAAAGGATACGCTTTGGGGCGGCAAGCCTTTTTCTGAAGCAAAGGAGAAATTTTGTGTGCATAAAAAGGGCGAAGAATGGCTGGACGTAGGAAAGATGGCAGTCGACGGATGGCTGAGCGATAACGGAGCCAAAGAGAAGTCGCTGTTCGATCCGTGTCCTGCCGGATGGATGGTGCCCCCTGCCGACATGTGGCTTTCGTTTACGTCCGACGGTAAGAATTCTGGTTGGGGGTCTAACGCTACAAGTCGAGTGAACGGAACGTTCCAGTCAGGTATATACGGTCATAAGATCTATGTGCAGAAGTGGAAGGGTGGTCCTACCGTCTACTTCCCGAGCAATGGATTCCGAAACAGCAACGGTACCATGAGGCGTAACGGCAATTGCGGCAACTATCATACCTCGACTCCGAGTACCGATGGCACAGTCAACTGTTTCCACATACATAACGCATCGGCGGCATTGCCGTTTGAGTCAGGCTATGAGTCCACACGCCGTGCGTTTGCTGGTCCTGTGCGTTGTGTCCGTGATGTTGATGAGTGATATGTCATAACTTTTACACTATAATTATAATAATGATAAATTTTCGACAGATTGTACGTATAGCAGCTTCGGTTCCGTTGCTGTGGGGTGCGGTGGCGTGCTCCGATACAGTATTTGATCGTACTGAAGATCCCGAGGCTTTGCCAGGTGACCGTGCCGCCACTATTGAGGTGCCATTGCGTCTGCATCCCGAAAAGCCTAAGGTGATCGGAAAGCCGTTGGTTAACGATATCCCTTCTCGCGCAGAGGGCGATAATGATGATGAAGAAAAGCCTGCCGATCCAGAAAAGGCGGCTGAGGAGGCCCTGCATGACATATGGGTGTTCCAGTTCGATTCGATCGGAAATCAGCTTATAGCTCCGAGATATTATGAAGTGGTCTCAACCGAAATCCGTAAGCTCAATATACGTCTGGCTGAAGGTGAGGACAGCCATGTGTATGTGCTTGCCAATACCGGCGACCCTGAATGGGCTAAGAACAAGGACCTGTCCACAATCGAAAAGTTTGTTGGTTATGAGTACCCATTCACCGAGGAGAATGTTGAGATGGGCAAGGATGAATACCTGCTTATGGAGGGTAACGTGAAGGAGACCATCCGTAAGGAGACAGATCTGCTCCCCATAGATATCCACCTCACGCGTATGATGGCGAAGATCAGTTTCAAGTATGTGACGGCGGAGGCTGCCAAGGGACTGGTGGTGACTCGTGTGATCATCAACAATATGCCTGAGAAGATGCGTATGGAGGAGACTCCGAAAGAGCAGAATTATCCTCTTGGAGACGAATTCGTGACACGTTCGGTGACAATCGACAAGCAGCTTGCTTCGGGCGAGGTATACACGTTCTATATGCCTGCTAACCGCCGAGGCACCAACGGAAATACTGATCCAGGAACCAAGAATGACGGTGCGCCTGAAAAGGCTCTCTATGTACAGCTCTTTGTGTCTTCTAAATCCAATGGATCAAACTTCCTCTATACCATATATCTTGGGGCTAACGATGTCAACGACTTCAATGTGCGTCGCAACCACAATTACAATATTACCCTGAACATCAATTCCGAGCACCGTGACAACCGTGTGCTTGCCGCTCCTGCCAACTGCTTTGTGCTTGCTCACAACGATGAGATAATGTTTGACCCCTATACCCGCACCGAGACCGGCGGAGGCTGGAAGTACACCGATTATGTCAATAAGAAAGACCCGAAGAAAAAAATCACAAGTGTCAGCATCATATGGCAGCAGGCCAATGTGATAGGCAACAATTCATCAAACGATCGGGTATGGCTTGACAAATATGACCGCATACACGTCAAATCGGGAACTGCCAACGGCAATGCCCTTATTGCCGGCTACAATGCCGATCATGAGGTTGTATGGTCCTGGCACATCTGGGTCAACAACGACAAGCCTGCCGAACTTGCGGCGGCTGTGCCTTACTACACGTTTGAATGGGATGCCAAGGGGATCAAGACTGCTCAGGGACGTACCCGAAAGGGACGTTCGCTTATGACGTGTAATCTTGGCGCTTTGAGCCGCAGCCGAAAGCCGTCCCGTCCTGCCGATACATTCGGTTGTCACTATCAGTGGGGGCGCAAAGATCCGTTCCCGGCTGCTTGGGGGCGTGGCGAAGCCGGTTCAAGCTATGGATCGTTAGGTGGTCAGAAAAATTATGACAAAGCCTATATCGGACAGCTCTATGATAATTCATATAAACAGATACCGATGACAAGCCAGACCGGTAACAAGGTCAATACAGGTTATATATTTGATGTAGCTCAGACATCTGCTACAGTCGGTACTATCGAATATTCAATTAAAAATCCCACGAAGTTTATTTCACCATTGTTGGATACCGACGGCTCTGTGCAGAATCCTTCTTTAGCCTCTCAATGTGTGGCAGGAACGGATGGTGACTGGTATTTCCCGAATCCTAATCATGCCGATAATCTTTGGGGAGGTACTTCATTTACATCTGCTTTGCAATATGTTGTTGATTCTGCGAGTGGAGCTATTCTTTCTGATAATGGTGCAACTGAGAAATCTATTTTTGATCCATGTCCTGCCGGATGGATGGTTCCTCCGGGCGACATGTGGCTGTCATTCACAAAAACGGGAGTCAATACAGGATCGGATGATTATCCGAGCATGAATACCAAGGATTCCAAGGCTGTGAATGAGGCGGCACGCGGTTATAATATGTGTATGACCAAGGTGTTCAAGAATGCAGGATTGAGCGGTGCTGCTGATATCACGGTGTTCTTCCCGTCGCAGGGTGTGCGCATGGCTGGCGGCACATTCAATCAGGTGGGCTATTGCGGTAACTACCACACCACTACCGGTGGAAAGGGTGGACGTACCAATGCATTCCACATGCACACTCCGTCGTTCATGTACCCCTTCGAGACAGGTTTCGGATATACCCGCCGAGCCACCGGATGTTCTATCCGCTGTGTGCGTGACGTGGATGATTGATTTCCGGTAATATATTATCGACTTCATATAGGGAAAGGCATTGCTGTGATCGGCAATGCCTTTTTTATGTTATTATGGCGTGTCATTTAGCCAGGCATATGCTGTGTTTTAACTTTTTTAAGTCTGAGTGGGCATGAAAGTTGCTCGTGTGGAGGTGTATTTTTGTATCGGCAAACATAAATCTCTCTTATTATGACTGCAATACATCGCACCGACCTTCTTCAAGTCACCGCCCAGTCATGCGGGACTGTACTTTTGTCACTCACCATGAGTGGCGTGACAACGCTCAGCGACGTGTTCCAGCAGGTGCGTACATCCGCTCCTGCCGAGTCGGGTATCGTCACTGTCAGGCTGCGTAACCGCACACAGGGATGGACGCAGCAGCATAATATAGTTTTCCGTCCCGCATCTGCCAAAACGTCATCTCCCGGACGCCGGACTGATGACACATACCCTTCCCTGTTTGCTTAAAGCGCTGTTTGTTACCCTCGGTCCTTCTGTCCCGAAAACCAATTGGCATGATTTTTGTTAGTATAGGTATAAGGATTATATCACGAACCTTCAACTTACAAAATATAGCTCATGAACTTCAATAATTTTACAATTAAGTCTCAGGAAGCGATACAGAAGGCGATAGAGATTGCCCGGGGAGCAGGCAATCAGGCTATCGAACCCGTACATCTTCTTAAAGGGGTTATGACTGAGGGTGAATCGCTCATCAACTTTATATTTTCCAAGGTGGGGGCAAGTACTGCCACCTTGATGCGTCAGGTTGATGAAAAGATAGCCTCCGAACCGCGTGTGTCAGGTGGCGAGCCATACCTCAGCCGTACTTCCAATGATGTCCTCCAGAAAGCTCTTGACATAGCCAAAAAGCAGGGTGATGAGTACGTGACTCTTGAAGCTCTGCTTATGGCGATCTTCACGGTCAACTCTCCGGCTGCAACAATCCTTAAGGATGCCGGATTGAGCCAACGTGAACTTGAAGCCGCTGTGGCTGAGCTGCGCAAAGGGAAGAAAGCTACTGACCAGAGTGCCGAGGACACATATCAGGCATTATCCAAATATGCCATTAACCTGAATGAACGTGCCCGCGAAGGTAAGCTCGATCCGGTCATCGGTCGTGATGACGAGATACGCCGAGTGCTCCAGATCCTTTCGCGACGCACGAAGAACAACCCTATGCTCATCGGTGAGCCGGGCACCGGCAAGACCGCTATCGCCGAGGGGCTTGCACAGAGGATTGTGCGCGGTGACGTGCCCGAGAATCTGCGCAGCAAGCAGATATACTCGCTTGACATGGGTGCCCTTGTTGCCGGTGCAAAGTATAAAGGCGAGTTTGAGGAGCGTCTGAAGGCTATCGTCAATGAAGTGACCGGAGCCGATGGTGAAATCATCCTCTTTATTGACGAGATCCACACTCTTGTGGGTGCCGGTAAGGGTGAGGGTGCCATGGATGCCGCCAATATTCTCAAGCCCGCGCTCGCCCGCGGTGAGCTGCGCTCCATCGGTGCGACGACTCTTGATGAGTACCAGAAGTATTTTGAAAAGGACAAGGCTCTCGAACGCCGTTTCCAGAAAGTGATGGTGGAACCCACAACACCAGAGGAGACACGCGTGATTCTTGATAACATACGCGAGAAGTATGAGGCGCATCATAATGTGATATACACATCTGAGGCTCTTGACGCCTGTGTGTCACTCACCGAACGTTATATCAGTGACCGTAATTTCCCTGACAAGGCTATTGATGCCATGGACGAGGCAGGAAGCCGTGTGCATGTCACCAATATCGCAGTGCCTGCTGCTATCGAGGAGCTTGAGAAGGAGATCAATGAGGCGGCAGCTGAGAAGCTGAGAGCCGCACAGGCCCAGAATTTCGAGAAAGCGGCGTCCTACCGCGACCGGGAGCAGCAGCTCAAAGCTCAGCTTGATTCCGCTAATGCCGAGTGGCAGGAGAAGCTTGCATCGATGCGCGAGACTGTCGACGAGGAGAAGGTGGCTGAGGTTGTGGCTATGATGACAGGGGTGCCTGTGCAACGCATAGCTCAGGCGGAGGGGAAGCGTCTTAAGGTGATGGCTCCCACGCTGAAAGGTCAGATAATAGGTCAGGACAATGCCATCGAGAAGATCGTAAAGGCGATACAGCGCAACCGTATCGGTCTTAAGGACCCGTCGAAGCCTATCGGTACATTCCTTTTCCTAGGTCCGACAGGTGTCGGCAAGACCCATCTTGCAAAGAAGCTGGCAGAGTACATGTTTGACACATCCGATTCTCTCATACGTATAGATATGAGCGAGTATATGGAGAAGTTTACTGTGTCGCGTCTTGTGGGTGCGCCTCCGGGATATGTAGGCTATGAGGAGGGTGGACAGCTTACCGAGAAAGTGCGCCGTCATCCATACTCGATAGTGCTTCTGGACGAGATTGAGAAAGCGCATCCCGATGTGTTCAACCTTCTGCTCCAGGTGATGGATGAGGGGCGGTTGACCGATTCGCTTGGGCGTCGTATCGACTTCAAGAACACCATAATTATAATGACATCCAACATTGGTTCGCGTCAGCTTAAGGATTTCGGCGGAGGGATAGGTTTCAATGCTCGTTCGGCTGAGGACAAGGATGTGAGCCAGGGTGTGATACGCAAGGCTCTGAACAAGGCTTTTGCTCCGGAGTTCCTTAACCGTATCGATGATATCGTGATGTTCGAGTCACTGAGCCGTGATGCGATCTTCAAGATTATAGATATCGAGCTTGCCGGATTCTACAAGCGGGTTGCCCAGCTCGGTTACATTCTCACCCTCACTGACGAGGCGCGTGATTTTGTGGCTGACAAGGGTTATGATTCCCAGTTCGGGGCACGCCCTCTTAAACGTGCCATTCAGAAGTATCTTGAGGACTCGCTCGCTGAACTGATCATAGACGATTCCGTGAAGCCGGGCGATGAGATCTATGTGTCATATACGCCAGGGGCGGAGGCTCTTACTACTGAAATACGTCATCCTCAGGAATAATGAATTTCACTCATGCTTGTCGCCGGCTCGTATTGTCGGGCCGCGACTATTTTTTCATAATCCTTGGCATGATTGTGTATGCTGTAGGGTTTACCGTATTCATCCTCCCTCATCAAGTGGTGATAGGGGGGATGTCGGGTTTCGGTACATTGGTATATTATTTCTCCGGAGAGCGCATCCCAGTGGCTGCCGCCATGTATGGCACCAATATACTGTTGCTGCTGTGTGCCTACAGGTATCTTGGTAAAGCGTTTGTGTATAAGACTGTTTTCGGTGCGTCGTTGCTGTCGTTGCTTATAGGTATGATGAACACCTATTTCACGTCACGCCCTCCTCTGGTGACAGATATGACTCTCAGTGTGCTTATGGGAGCTATGCTGTGCGGGGTAGGTATAGGTGTGTACTTCAGCCATCACGGCACATCGGGCGGTACCGACATTGTTGCTGCGGTCATGGAGCGCGTGAGCTCGATGAGCGTAGGGCGCACTATGATGATTGTCGACATGAGTATCGTTGCAGTGTCCTTTTTCCTTCCGTTTGACGGTGATATGGAGATGCGTATCCAGGCACGTACCCAGACCATCATATATGGATGGATATCGATATTTGTATACTCATATATTGCCGACAGGTTTATAGGCGCAGGGCGTCAGACAATACAGTTCTTTATACTTTCCGACAGATGGCGTGATATAGCCTATCGCATCAGCCATGAGACAGGGCGTGGAGTCACTACGATAGATACACGCGGATACTGGACCGATCAGGAGCGGACATTGCTTCTTGTGTGGTGTCGTCTTTATGATGCTCCGGACATTTTCCATATTGTCCATGAGGTAGATCCGGAAGCCTATATCACTGACAGTAATGTGAGAGGGGTGTGGGGCAACGGGTTCGATAAGCTGAAGCTCAAGCCGCGTCGAAAAATAACACAGTAAAATATTAGTTATGAGAAAGATTTTCCTATTGTCAGCCGTTCTCCTTTCCCTGTCAGCCGCAGCACAGGAGAAAATAGAGATGCTGTTTTCGTCACCGGAAGCTAAAGATGTGCACATTGACATGTCGGATCTCACACGAGACCCCGGTATCACTGTGTATCGTCCGGCTAATCCTAATGGAATTGCGGTCATAATGTGTCCGGGTGGAGGCTATTCCCATCAGGCATTCAGGCACGAGGGGCATGATATGGCTCAATGGTTCAATGCGCAAGGGGTGACATATGTGGTGCTCAAATACCGTATTCCCGAGGGTGATTTCAGGCGTCCGCTCTCAGATGCCGAACAAGCGGTGCGGACCGTGCGCAGCCATGCTGAAGAGTGGGGTATAGATCCCTCAAGAATAGGCATTATGGGAGCATCGGCAGGCGGACATCTTGCATCGATGCTTTCAACCCATTATTCCGACTCGGCTTCGCGTCCGGATTTCCAGGTGTTGCTGTATCCGGTAGTGACTATGGACCGGTCTTATACACATAAGGGATCTCGTGACAATCTTCTTGGCAAGAATGCCTCGGAGGAACAGGAGAAGAGGTTTTCAAACGAGCTTCAAGTCACGCCTTCCACTCCTCAGGCATTCATAGTGCTTTCTTCGGATGACCGTACGGTGCCCCCTGCCAATTCAGTCAACTATTACTCGTCATTGATAGCCAATGGAGTGCCTGCCACAATGCATATATATCCTGTAGGTGGGCATGGATGGGGATTCCGTGACAGTTTCAAGTATAAGAGAGAATGGACCGGAGAACTCGAAAAATGGCTTCGCGAACAGGTGAAGTAATTGTGAGGATTTAAATAGATAATAGATATATGAGGATGTGTCATGTTTTTAACGAATTATGACACATCCTCAATTTCTTTTTTACGGAAAAATTTCTTTAATTAAAAAATTATCCATTATCTTTGCAAAGTGAAATAAGATGTGGGGCAATTCACATTTGTCCTGCTATTCTATATGACTGAGAATTAATACCATAAATCATGGCAGAAAAAAAAGAAAAATTATTTGAACAGTTTCCTCCTGTGTCCGCTGCTGAGTGGCGTGCCAAGGTGGAAGCTGACCTGAAGGGCGCACCGTTTGATAAGAAACTGGTGTGGCGCACCAACGAGGGATTCAATGTTCAGCCTATGTACCGGATGGAGGACATCGAGGACTTCGCTACCACAAACTCTCTTCCCGGTGAATTCCCTTATCTCCGTGGCACACGTACCGACAATGACTGGAAAGTGCGTCAGGAGATTATTGCAGAGACCTCCGAAGAGGCTAACCGTATAGCTTTGGATGTGCTTACCAAGGGAGTTAATTCTCTCGGCTTCCATGTTCAGGAGCCGACTGCCGATACCCTTGGGACACTTCTCAATGGAATTGATCTAGCTAAGGTCGAAGTCAATTTCTCATGCTGTGTAAAGAAGGCTCTTCCTTTGGCCCAGGCTCTTGTGGCTTATGTTAAAGAGTGTGGTTGTGCCGAGTCTTTCAACGGTTCAATTGATTTCAATCCCTTCAAGAAGCCTCTGCGCAAAGGTGTTAGCTTTGAAGCATCTCAGCTCGTCAATATGGCATGTGAGCTCCTTGACGCCGTTAAGGATGTAAAGGGTCTGAGAGTGCTCTCTGTTGACAGCGACATGCTCAGCAATGCCGGCTCATATATCTATCAGGAACTCGGATATGCTCTTGCATGGGGAGCTGACTGGATGACTCTTCTCACAGAGGCTGGCCGTTCGGCTACAGAGGTTGCATGCCGCATCAAGTTCAATATGGGTGTGTCAAGCAACTTCTTTATGGAGCTTGCAAAGTTCCGTGCTGCCCGCATGATGTGGGCTCAGGTTGTAGCTCAATACAAACCGGAATGCGAATGTGCTCCTAAGATGGTGGCGCATGCTACAACATCCCGTTTCAATCAGACTCTATATGACGCTCATGTCAACCTTCTCCGCAGCCAGACCGAGACTATGTCGGCTGCCCTTGCAGGTGTTGACTCAATAACTGTCACTCCGTTTGACACTCCCTATAAGACTCCCGATGAATTCTCTGAGCGCATAGCCCGCAATCAGCAGCATCTCCTTAAGGAAGAAAGCCACCTTGATAAAGTGATCGACCCAGCCGGTGGTTCCTACTATGTGGAGACCATCACTGTGGCTATTGCCAAGGAAGCATGGAAGCTCTTTATCGATGTCGAGGACAAGGGTGGTTTCCTTGCTCTCTGCAATGCCGGAGAAGTGCAGAAGGCAGTTCGTGAAAGTGCCGAGAAACGTCACATTGATGTGGCTCGTCGCAAAGATATACTCCTTGGCACAAACCAGTATCCAAATGTCAATGAGATGGCAGCCGACAAGATTGTCAATCTTCAGGGTGCTTTCTCCTGCTCTTGCCATCCGGAGGCTGATGCCTGCGATTGCGAAGCCGGTCTCCCCACCAAGCGTGCTGCAAGTGATTTTGAGGCTCTTCGTCTTGCCACTGAAGCTGCAAGCAACCGTCCCAAAGTGTTTATGCTTACAATCGGTAACCTTGCAATGCGTCTTGCACGCGCCCAGTTCTCCACCAACTTCTTCGGATGTGCAGGTTATGAGATCATTGACAACCTTGGCTTTGAATCAGTCGAAGAAGGTGTTGATGCCGCTCTCGCCAAGGGTGCCGATATCGTGGTCCTCTGCTCAAGTGATGATGAGTATGCAGAGTATGCTCCCGCAGCCTTCAAATATCTCAACGGTCGTGCCGAGTTTGTTGTTGCCGGTGCACCCGCTTGCATGGATGACCTCAAGGCTCAGGGCATAAATGACTATGTACACGTGCGTTGTAACGTGCTTGATACCCTGCGCGATTTCAACAACCGTCTGCTTAAAAAGTAAACCATTCATCCCCATATAGATATGAAACCCAATTTCAAAGACATTGACATTGTAAAAGACGCTTTCGGCGACCGTCACGTCCCCGAAACCAAGGGGGAAGAATGGCTCACCCCCGAGCTTATCCCCGTTAAACCCATATACACTAAGGAGGATCTTGAAGGTCTGGAACACCTCGATTATGTTTCGGGTATTCCTCCATTCCTGCGCGGACCGTACAGTGCCATGTACCCTCTGCGTCCATGGACCATACGTCAGTATGCGGGATTCTCTACAGCAGCTGAATCCAATGCATTCTACCGCCGCAATCTTGCTGCCGGACAGAAAGGTCTTTCAGTTGCGTTCGACCTCGCTACTCATCGTGGTTATGACGCTGATCATGAGCGTGTTGTTGGTGACGTAGGCAAGGCTGGTGTATCGATCTGCTCGCTTGAGGATATGAAGGTTCTCTTCGAGGGTATACCCTTGAATAAGATGTCGGTATCGATGACTATGAACGGTGCCGTACTTCCTGTGCTTGCATTCTACATCAATGCGGGTCTGGAGCAGGGAGCCAAGCTTGAGGAGATGGCTGGTACGATACAGAACGATATCCTTAAGGAGTTCATGGTGCGTAACACCTATATCTATCCGCCGGAATTCTCGATGCGTATCATCGCCGATATCTTCGAGTACACCTCGCAGAACATGCCTAAGTTCAACTCCATCTCCATCTCGGGATATCATATGCAGGAGGCAGGTGCTACTTGCGATATTGAGCTTGCCTACACCCTGTGTGACGGTCTGGAGTATCTACGTGCCGGAGTCAACGCCGGTATCGACATTGATGCGTTCGCACCGCGTCTATCTTTCTTCTGGGCTATCGGTATGAATTACTTTATGGAGGTTGCAAAGATGCGTGCCGCACGTCTTCTTTGGGCCAAGATTGTGAAGCAGTTCAATCCCAAGAACCCCAAATCGCTTGCACTCCGCACACACTCTCAGACTTCAGGATGGTCACTCACCGAGCAGGACCCCTTCAATAATGTCGGACGTACCTGTATTGAGGCTATGGGTGCCGCTCTCGGTCACACTCAGAGTCTGCACACAAACGCTCTTGACGAGGCTATCGCTCTTCCCACCGACTTCTCCGCACGTATTGCACGTAACACCCAGATCTATATCCAGGAGGAGACAATGGTCACCAAGCAGGTAGACCCATGGGGCGGTTCATATTACGTCGAGGCTCTTACCAACGAGATCGCTCATCGCGCCTGGGCCCATATACAGGAGATCGAGAAGCTCGGAGGCATGGCTAAGGCTATCGAAAGCGGTCTACCCAAAATGCGTATCGAGGAGGCGTCAGCACGCACTCAGGCACGCATTGACTCAGGACGCCAGACCATCGTAGGTATCAACAAGTATCGTCTTGACCACGAGGATCCGATTGATATCCTTGAGATTGATAATACTGAGGTTCGTAAGGATCAGGTGGCACGTCTCGTTGACCTTAAGGGACATCGTGATGAGGAGGCTGTGAAGAAGGCTCTCGAAGCTATCACCGAATGTGTTCGCACAAAGGAAGGCAATCTTCTCGATCTTGCTGTCAAGGCTGCCGGACTCCGTGCCACACTCGGCGAAATCTCCGATGCCTGCGAGGATGTCGTAGGTCGTTACAAAGCAGTAATCAGAACTATTTCAGGCGTGTACTCATCAGAAACCAAGCAGGACCCCGACTTCATCAAGGCACAGCAGATGTGCGAGGAGTTTGCTAAGCGCGAGGGTCGTCAACCACGTATTATGATTGCCAAGATGGGACAGGACGGTCATGACCGTGGTGCCAAGGTGGTTGCCACCGGCTATGCCGACTGTGGATTCGATGTCGATATGGGTCCCCTCTTCCAGACTCCTGCCGAGGCTGCCCGTATGGCTGTAGAGAATGACGTTCACATTCTTGGTGTTTCATCTCTTGCTGCCGGTCACAAGACTCTTATCCCACAGGTAATAGAAGAACTTAAGAAACTTGGCCGTGAGGATATTCTCGTGACAGCCGGAGGTGTGATCCCTGCTCAGGATTATGATTTCCTTTATAAAGCAGGTGTTGCCGCGATATTCGGTCCCGGTACCCGCATTCCTCTCTCGGCTATCAAGATGCTTGAGATCCTTGAAGGTGAATAATCATCTCATTATTGAGTAATCCGAGTATTAAATAATTTAGAATGGGGACATAAGAGACTCTTGGGTTTTCTTATGTCCTCCTTTTTAATCTTTTAAATCCAAAAGTATATTATGAACGATTTTTCATATATTACCCCTACACGCTATATTTTCGGGCACGGAGCCGAGGAAAAGGTAGGCAAACAGGCTGTTGTCAATGGTATGTCGAACGTTCTTCTTGTGTATGGCAAGGGGAGTGTGGTGCGCAGCGGGCTTCTTGACAGAGTGAAGGCTGCCCTTGCTGATGCAGGAGTGAGCTATGTGGAGCTTGGTGGCGTACAGCCAAATCCGACTGACGATAAGGTCTATGAAGGTATAAATTTGGGGCGTAAGGAACACGTTGACGGAGTTATTGCTGTGGGTGGCGGGTCTGCTATCGACACAGCCAAGGCAATTGCCGGAGGTATACTTTATGATGGCGATTTCTGGGATTTCTACGCCGGGAAGGCGATCGTGGAAGAGGCTCTTCCAATAGGTGTGGTACTTACTATTCCTGCTGCCGGAAGTGAGGGGAGTGGCAATTCAGTGATTACGAGTCATGACGGTAAAAAGATTTCTCTTCGTACCGATATGTCTCTCCGCCCAAAGTTTTCGTGTCTTAATCCGGAGCTGACTTTCACATTGCCTCCTTATCAGACAGCCTGTGGAATATGTGATATGATGATTCATATATTTGAACGTTATTTCTCTCCGACATCAGGTGTGGAGGTCACCGATAGGGTAGCAGAGGGGTTGATTATGGCGATAATGACTGAAGCCCCCAAGGTAATGTCTTCACCTGTGGATTACGAGGCACGTGCCAATATAATGTGGAGCGGGACACTTGCCCACAACGGATTGTGTGGTACCGGACGTGCAGAGGACTGGACTTCACACTTTATGGAGCATGAAGTCAGCGCGCTTTATCCGGAAGTGGCTCATGGGGCAGGGCTTGCCGTAATGGTGCCTGCATGGATGAGTTATGTGGCTAAGCGTAATCCGGCAAAAGTGGCACAGTTTGCACGCAGGGTGTTAGGTGTCACTGAGGCAGATGATCTCAGAGCTGCCAATAATGGGATTGAACGACTGCGTGAATTCTTTACTTCTCTCGGTCTGCCTGCCTCTCTGACATCTCTTGGTGTGAAAGCTTCGGATATACCTGTGATGGTACGTCGACTTCATGAGAACAAGGGGGCTGTGATAGGTGCTTATGTGCCTCTTGTCGCTCAGGATACAACAGCAATCTATGAGTCGGCATTGTGATGCATGACATTACAGGTCTTATAATCATCGACGATGCATTATCATCCCATAAAATTTATGTCTGCGGTTGTGGCTGTCTGTAGGATTGTCACAGCCGCAGTATTGCTTTCCTGTTTCTCGGGTTATGCATATGCCCAGGATTCCGATAAAGAGTCAATGGGAATGCAGGCCGATCGTTTTCTTGAAGGGATGCCTTCAGGTATGCAACAGAGACAGGCAGCTGCAATCCGTAAAGCCATAGCCGGAGATAGTCGCGACCTGCAATCGGTAAGGAGTTCACGCAATGCTGTACCTCAGCTGTCAGATAATGTCAGGACCGTTATGCTGACGCCGTCATTACGTCTTTATGAGCCGATTGTCTGTTCGGATTCTAAACAGCTTCCTCTGCTGATATATTTTCATGGCGGGGGATGGACTTTCGGAAGTCTTAACAGTTGCGGCCGTTTCTGTGATGCCATGGCTGCTTCCGGTAAGATGAAGGTCCTTGCGGTTGACTATCGTCTTGCGCCTGAACATCCTTTCCCGAAAGGTCTTGATGATTGTGTGGATGCGATAGAGTATGCTGTAAGGAACTCTAATCGTTTAAATATAGATCCGGCACATATTTCAGTCGGAGGAGATTCTTCCGGAGGTAACCTTGCCATAGCGTCTGCTTTGTCGGACAGGTGTGTAGGCATGATTGAATCGCTTGTATTGTTCTATCCTGTCACTAAAGCTTTTGCCGATAATTCTTTGTCATGGAAAAAATATGGTGAAGGTTATGGACTTGATGCGGAGATCATGGATGTGTTCAACAGGGCTTATGCCGGAGATGTAGATCCGTATGATGAGCGTATAAGTGTCGGGATGTGTGACAGTAAGATGCTTGAAAGAATTCCGCGTACTCTTCTTGTTGCCGCCGGACGAGACATATTGTGCGATCAGGGGAAGGAATTTGCAGCCAAGGTAGGGTCCAGAATCATACGTATTGAATTTCCGGATGCTGTTCACCTCTTTATCACTGTTCCAGGTCAGGATAAAGCTTTCGGAGAGTCGGTGTCCCTTGCAACAGATTTTATATTGAACCGGTAATATTTAAGGTATGAATGATATAGAAAGATGTCATGATTATGCAGCTTTGACAAAGGTGTGGTTAGCGTCGGTCAGAGCAACTCACGACTTTTGGGGATGATATGATTGAAATGCTGTTCTCTCATCCTGACGTGATAGGTAAAGGGTACGGTTACAGGTTACTGAGATTTGCAGTAGAGCATAAGGGTGTAAGTAAAGTAGATGTCAACGAGCAGAACCAACGCGCACTTGGATTCTATCAAAAGCATGGATTTCGCGTAACAGGGCGTGATGCTTTTGACCGAGAGGGGATGCCATATCCTATTCTACATCTTGAAAGGTGATTGATGGCTGTGGATGTGTTAAAATAAATGGCGTATGATACCAATGAACATACTTCATATCTTCAACGTTTCAGCAGACGAAGTAGACATAGCAACTGGACAGAACTTAACAAAGATCGGTGCAGGAGGCTGGAGTCTTTGGGGCTTATGACAGATAGCGGTCGGGAGGTGTGTCCTGATTTTTCTGCAGAGTTTGTAGTGGATTCCGATATAGTCGCGGCGTTTGAGTCAAATCCTGTTGCAAGGGCTATTTTTTCAACTTTCCATCCTTTGTATCGAAGAGTAAGAATCGATACCATACAGAGAAATAAGGCTAATCAGGAAATTTTCTATAGCCGGTTGGAAAAATTGATTGATGCCAGTGAAAGAGGGGAGATGTTTGGTGACTGGAATGATAATGGACGGCTTCTGGATTATTAGAGGGTGTTCAGTCCTGCTTTTTTTGCTTGTGAATACTGGTGTTCGCGTGGGATATGATACAGTTTGCCGTCTTTGATAAGGTGCGAGCCTGTCTGATGAAATGTAAATGGGACCTTGCTGTCGGCACATTGCTGTTGCAGTTCTTTGACCCATTCAAAATCGAGAGCCCTGGCATATTTCCCTGATTCTCCCCCTGCCGATACCTCTTCGACAAGCCTTGGGTTGAGGTACTTTCGCAGGTCAATTCTTCCTATCATCGGTGCCACAATGATAAGGCGGTGCTTGATGGGCATATCCAGGAATATAGGGAGACGAAGGTCCGCTCGCTGCTGAGTTTCGGCAGTGCATCCGACGGCTACATTATCGTATCCGTCACCCCAGTCATCTGGGAGGCATTTGTTCAACCTGTCGATTCTTTTGGTGAAAAATACGAATGAGCAATCGCTTCTCTGTCGAATGATATTCCATATGTCATCGCGCCATCCGTCAGCCTCTTCGATCAGCATATCGGATGTGAAACACAGCCCGAATGTCGTACCTGATGGGTATTTCCAATTCTTTTTGCGGTCAAGCTTGAGAGGCAGAAGGAATGAAGATGTCTTTCTGACAAGATCGGATGGTGTAGTTGTGCCGAATGCGGCATCCTCACGGTATACGTAACAATGCCTGCATCCTTCGCTTATCTTGTGGCAGCCGTGCCACGGATTCCACATATGCATAAATTAGGAATATATACCGCAAAATTAGCATAAAATAAATAAACAGGAAAACTTACGATGTTGTCATTTTGTTGTGTTTAATGTATCTTAAAATGATAGGTGAAAATATTAAAACAAAATGAAAAGAGTACTTATAGTAATCGGGCATCCCTATTGGAGCCGGTCAGTAGCCAACAAAGGCATCGTGGAATCACTTGGCGGTCTTGACCGTAATATTGTATTCAGCAATATTAAGGAACTTTATCCTGAGGGGGATATAGATGTCGATGCAGAACAGAAAAAGCTTCTTGACGCTGATGTTGTGGTGTTCCAGTTCCCTATCATGTGGTTCGGAGCCCCATCTCTTATGCATAAATACATGGAAGAGGTGTTCACTTATGGTTTTGCCTATGGCAAAGGTGGCGATAATCTGAAAGGTAAACAGTTTATTGTATCCTTTACAGCCGGAGCCCCTGAGGATGCTTACAGTGCTACCGGGGCAGAGGGTTATACAATGGATGAGTTTATGCCACCTATTTCAGCATTGGCACATTATTGCAGTATGCATTGGGCTGGATATGTGGGTTCATATGGAATGATGAATCCTTCCCCTGAGCGATGTTCCGCTCATGCCAGTCGGCTGCTTGATAAAATAGACAGTATATAAATTGCAGTCAGTTATAATATGCATACAACACATTAGGGATTTTCACGTTATCTAATTATATCTCACGTTTCATCCCATGATTTATCCCCTGCTTTTACGAGTCACTCTTGAGGGTGCTATAAGTGCAGTGAGCGGAGTGCTCACCGATTATGTTATGGTCACGGTGCTTCTTGTCATCGCCATATATTTTACTTTTGCCACTCGTGGGGTGCAGTTCAGGATGATAGGGGAGATGTGTCGTCTTCTCATAAGGTCGGGAAAGCGTGACAATGACACTCGTAAGACTGATGAGCCGCATCATGGTACCATCAGTTCATTTCAGGCTTTTGCCTTATCCATAGCTTCGCGCGTGGGCACCGGAAATATGGCTGGAGTAGCCATAGCCATTGCTTTGGGTGGTCCTGGCGCGGTGTTTTGGATGTGGGTCATTGCCTTGGTGGGAGCATCAAGTGCATTTGTTGAATCGACTCTTGCCCAGCTCTTTAAGGTCAAGGGGGATAAATCGTTTATGGGAGGACCTGCTTATTATATACAGAAAGGTCTCCATTGCCGTTGGTGGGCAGTGACATTTGCCATTCTCATTACGCTGACATTCGGGTTTGCATTCAATTCCGTTCAGTCCAATACCATTTCATCGGCATTTCATTCCTGTTTCGGATTCTCTGTGGAATGGATGGCTGTGATTCTCACTGCCATGACTCTTGTAATCATATGGGGAGGGGTCCAAAGAGTGTCACGTTTCAGTGAAATTGTAGTCCCTGTTATGGCTGTGGCTTATCTGGTTTTGGCTGGAGTGATAATATGCATGAATATCCAGCGTATACCTGAGATATTTGCCATGATATTCAGTAATGCTTTTGGTTTTGATTCTGCTTTAGGTGGCACTGTAGGTTCTGCAATGGTGATGGGAGTCAAGCGTGGATTGTTCAGTAATGAGGCAGGCGAGGGGTCTACTCCCAATGCCGCTGCCACTGCATCTGTGACACATCCTGTCAAACAGGGATTGATCCAGACTCTCGGTGTGTACACTGACACGTTGCTTGTATGTACTGCAACGGCTTTTATAATACTATGCAGCGGTGTGTCTGTTGATGGTCACGATGGCATTGTCCTTACACAGCGGGCTATTGATGCCGAGCTTGGTGGCGGACATCAGTATGGCTCAATATTTGTGTGCGTGGCTATATTTTTCTTTGCCTTCACAAGCATAATAGCCAACTATTACTATGGTGAAACCAATATCCGGTTTATACTTAACAATGAAAGGGTTATCAGTGTGTACCGTCTGGCAGTCGGTGCTATTGTATATTTCGGATCAATAACATCGCTTGATATAGTATGGGGCTTTGCCGATATAACTATGGCTCTCATGACGCTTTGTAATCTTGCTGCCATAGTTGCGCTTGGAAAGTATGCCTTGATGTTGCTTGCCGATTACCGTTCGCAGCTTATGAAGGGGATTGATCCTGTGTACAGTTCGGACACCATGCCGTCAATAGCGGATGAAACGGAGTGCTGGAGATGATAAAATTTATTTTATTCCTGCAATAAGGTTAATTGCAGTCACGTTATAGAATCATAATTTATCATCTTTTGCCTATGGATAAAACTTCTAACCAATCACATCCTTTACATAATATTGAGTCGGCGGAGCCTTCACCATCGGAATTCATCCTTGAAAGTATACGCCAGTTTGCCCGCGTGTACACATCGTTCCCACAGACGTCTCAGTTTGGTGGATTTGTGCTTAACTGATTCATTTGTAGGTAATGTCGTATATAATTACGCTTGCTGTGGCACTTATAGCTGTTGCAGCAATATGCCTGGTAGTGTCAATCAGGCGGTCACTTGACTCAGCGAATGCTGAGAACGTAGCTTTGAAGGTTGAATCAGAAAAATCCAAGCTTGATGTGGAGAGGGCTGTGAACTCCTCGGCAGTAGAGCTTGCCACAGTGCGTCAGGAACTTGAATCGGCCTATAAACGGCTTGACGTGTCCGAGTCGACAGCAGGTCAAAGGATATCTGAGCTAACCTCGGAACTTCGAGTGCTACAGGAATCGCTTGCTAAAGCACGTGAAGAGAATGCCAGGCTTAACACTTCTTTGTCGCATATCGAGGCTGAACGAGAGAGTCATGAGAAGCAGCTTGAACTGAGGTTCAGAAATCTTGCAAATGATATACTCAGGCAGAATTCCTCGGACTTCAAGGCACAGAATGAACAGAGGCTTGAGGAGATATTGTCCCCATTGCGGAACAATCTTGATGAGTTCCGCAAGACGGTGACAGAGACATATAATAATGAGGCGCGAGAACGATTTTCGCTCACAGAGCGCATACGTGAGCTTGTAGATCTCAACAACACCATTTCGCGTGAGGCTCGTGAACTCACATTGGCTCTGCGCGGCAATAATCAGGTGCAAGGTGATTGGGGAGAGATGGTGCTTGAGTCGATACTGGAGCGCAGCGGACTTCAGGAGGGTGAGGAATACTTCCTTCAGATGACGAGTGAGCCTAACGGATGTGCGATAAGGAATGAGGAGGGTGTTAAACTACGTCCTGACGTTGTGGTTAAATACCCTGATGGTCGCTGTGTGATAATTGACTCAAAAGTGTCTCTGACAGCATTTGTCGAATATATAAATGCCGAGGATGACAGAGTCAAGGGAGATGCATCTGTGCGTCATGTCAAGTCTGTGCGAAGCCATGTCGATGAGCTTGCACGCAAGAGCTATCAGAATTATATCGGAGAGGCAAAGCTCGATTTTGTGATGATGTTTATCCCTAATGAGCCTGCTTATATTGCAGCAATGCGTCTTGATTCCAATTTATGGCAGGAGGCGTACGACCGAAAGGTCCTTATTGTGTCCCCGACACATCTTGTGTCGGGACTGCGGCTTATAGAGCAGTTGTGGAGCCGTGACAAGGTCACAAAAAATGCCATAAAGATAGCTGAAGATGCCGGAAAGATGTACGACAAGTTTGCAGACTTTACTAAGGATATGGATAGGATCGCTTCGGGAATTGCTTCGGCATCCAAGGCTCATGCTGAAGCTATGAACAAACTTTCGACAGGCACCGGGAATCTTGTTAAGCGAGCCCAGGATCTTAAGGCTCTTGGTATAAAATCATCCAAGCAGCTTGCTGCGTCCGTGCAGAAAGAAGATTAATCCGTATTTTTAGGCACACAAAAAGGGACAACCGATATATTGAAAAATCCGGTTGTCCCAATTTTTGTTTATACGAGTTATCTTATTGTGAAACCTGCGTTATATACGGCCTCTTTTACGGCTTCAGGTGACACTTCCCCTTCCACTATGGCTGTGCCGGTGGATAGATCGGTAGTCACATTTTCAGCTCCGCTGAGAGCTGAGATTGCTTTGGTTACAGTTGCCTGGCAGTGAGGGCAGGACATTCCCTCAATGATGTATTCTCTTCTCATTGTGTTTTTGTTGGGGTTATGTGTATGTGTATTGTTATGGCTGTGGGATTTTATTGCCGTGTATATAAGAAGCAATCCAAGAAGTATTGAACATACTGTTGGAAATAGTGGTGTTCCGCTGTGTCCGTCATGGCATGACATCAGGTGTGATGTCTGTGGGATAAACCAGCCGGAGGGAAGGAGATAGTCTATCATAAGGCCGAATCCAATTGCTGTAGCTACAACTGAGCCGACATATATGAGCGTGGCTCTGCGTCCCATTGTGCGAGACAGTACCATTACGGATGCAAAGTTGGCAGCCGGTCCCGCCATAAGCAAAACGAATGCGACACCTGGGCTCAGGCCTTTGAGCATTAGTGACATTGCGATAGGGATTGATCCGGTGGCGCATACGTACATGGGTACTGCCACAAGTATCATGACGCCCATTGCCAGGAGGGGATATCGGTTAAGGCTTAAGAACAGTTGGTCAGGGACAAGTACGGTGATCAGGGCGGCTATGACCAGACCTATCACCAGCCATTTGCCCACGCTTGCCACCATATCAACAAGTCCGTAACGTACAGCTTCGACAATTTTTCGTGGCAGGCTCAATCCTGCGTACTCATCTTTACGAGTTGATGCACAGCATGAGGCAGGCATTGTATCGGGAATGGAGTCTTCATCTTGGGCAAGTTTGTTCACGGCCCCACCTCCGATCACTGATCCTATGAGGGCGGCTATCGGTCGCAGGATTGCAAACGGCAGACCAAGCAGAGAGTATGTCGCCGCTATGGAGTCAACGCCGGTCTGAGGTGTGGCTATAAGGAATGAAGTGGTGGCACCTTTTGAGGCCCCCTGTCTGCGCAACGCTACAGCAGTCGGGAGCACTCCACAGGAGCATAGCGGCAGTGGTATACCGAAAAGTGCAGCCTTTACTACCGGCATAATCCCGCTTCCTGCAAGATGACGCGACATGGCAGCCGGTTTTATGAACACATGCAGGAATCCTGCGATGAGGAATCCGAGCAATATGTATGGTGACATCTCGTTTATGATGCCCCAGAGCGATTGGAAGAAATATTGTAATTGCATATCTTAACTTTGCTGTGTTTGAGATTCTACACAGCAAAGTTACTGAACATATTCCATTATCGCGTTACACCATTTCGGGTTTTGTTTATATTCTTGAGGAGATATATAGCCACCGATGTAAGCAATATGGAGCTCATAACTATTATTATTGAGTCTGATCCCCATGAGTTTATATCGGTATCGTTTACTTCAGGGGATATATTGGACTGCCACATTGAATAGACCACAATGCTGTTGTTGATGGCATGCATTAATGCCGGGAGCAATATCGAGCCTGACCAATAAAGAAGATAGCCGAAAAACGCTCCAAGCAACAAGCGTGGAAAAAATCCGAAGAATTGGATATGGAATGCGCTGAACAGGAATGCAGTGAGCCATATTGCGGCATGGTAGTTTATGGACCCTGACGACAGGAGCCTTTGCATAGCTCCACGGAAGAAAATCTCTTCGCTGAATCCTGCGAGCACTCCTACTATGAGAATGTTGATTATGAGATCTGCGACCGATGCCCCTCCGAGAAGAATTTCGACCTGAGCCCTTGCTGTCTCCTCACTCTTGCGCATCCATTCCTCTAAGGCCTCAAGCGACTGTGGAAGCGTGATGTTCTCGTTCCATTCCACAATCATGTTCATTGCCGGTATCGAACACATCAGGGCAACAAATGCAAGAATGGTAATTGAGGCTGATGGTTTGCGGTCAATGCACAGCAGGCGTGCCGGCAGTGGTGACACTATTACTGCTGTTATGATTGCAGGAAGAATGAAGAGAGCTACATCCTGGACTACTGTAGCAATCCGGACTAATTCTGTGGTGTGTCCTCCGCGGATTATCGAGGACATGGTCACAACAGTTATTATGAGTGACACAAATGTTATCAGGAGGAAATAAAATATCCTCATAAGATAACTGTAGCGCAGTGATGGGAGAGGATTCAAGGATGGTTCGTTTGATATCATTTGTCAAGGTAGAATTGGCTGGTGAGCGAGGAGTATTGGCTGGTATATGATCCGTCGAGATTCCGGATGCATATATGTTCTGTATGGCAAGGAGAATGGACATCGCATTCGCGAGTCACCTCATATAGACGGCGGATGGGATTCTTGTCCTGACGAGGTGACACGTCTGCGATTCTTGTAGCAGCAAGTCGTGATAGAGACAGATGATATTGCACATCATCGTCCCGGTCCATAGGGGATATGAAAGAGAGTGTGTCGCCAGGTCGGGTCATGATTTCTGCTGCCCATTGTATCAATGTTTCCACTCCAAATCCGGTGCCGTGGCGGGCAAGTGAGCGGGCGGCATCGGGGGAATGAAGAGCCTCTGTGAAGAACGGCGGATTGGACACTATGCATATGGGATGTTCGATCTCCGGTATATGATTGCCGGGGGACCAGTTGAGCAGGTCGGTATTGATGATATCTATTCTTCCGGACCATGGGGATAGGGAGACATTGTGCATTGCATCAAGTGTCGCCGGTTCATCGATGTCGATGCCTGTCACATGTGTCTTAGGGTATCTTTGTGCCATCATCAGTGCTATCAGTCCTGACCCCGTTCCTGCGTCTATGATACATCCGGCACCATCGGCATGAGCCCATGAGCCAAGAAGTACTCCGTCGGTGCCGATTTTCATTCCGCACCTTGAATCATCAACCGTAAATTGCTTGAATCTGAATATGCTCATAGTGTTACGGACACCGTAGCATGGCGGTTCCTATTTAAAAACGTCATGACCGGTGAAATATTATGTGATATGTTGTATTAAAGAAAAACCGCGACGCTTTTCACAAAGTATCACGGCCCATTACCTAAATATTATATTCTATTGCTATTTATCGAATGCATTTGCAAAATTAAAAAATCCTATGCTTTTTGGCATAGGATTAATATAATTTAACCTAAATTATAAATAGTGGATACATGTCTGTTACATGTATTCCTCTACTTTTTTCAGCAGATCTTTGCTTTCAATCTCTCCGCTGTGACGCCATCTCTCTACGCCGTTACTGTAGATTATGAATGTCGGAACCGATTGTATATCAGCTTCAGTGGATTCCGCCTCATTCTTGTCAATGTCATACTGATAGAGTGGTACGCGATTCTGGAGCTGTGACTTGACTTGATCAACGATAGGAGTCATGCGTTGGCAGTGGGGACACCATGAGGCGTAGAATTCTACAAGTACTACAGGGGATGATTTGATGATTTCATTATAATTCATAGTGATTGTGATTAAGTTAGAATACATCTCAATAACATGATTTGTTGCTATAAGGTTTAAAAGGGTGTTGCTTTCCTCGGTTATATGTAATAACTTTGCACCATATTTGAGATTACACTCATTCAATTTATTATTTATTGATCTTGCTTATTAAACAGATAGATTTATGAGGACTGCTTTGATTACCGGTGTCACCGGTCAGGACGGATCATTCCTTGCCGAATTGCTTTTGGATAAGGGCTATGATGTTCATGGTACCATACGCCGTTCGTCAGTTGATTATCGTGAGCGCATAGCTCATCTTGAGGGACATAAGAATTTTCACCTTCACTATGCTGACCTTGGTGATTCGATGTCGCTCCTTCAGGTAATAGGCAAGGTGCGACCCGACGAGATCTATAATCTTGCTGCCCAAAGCCATGTGCAGGTGTCGTTTGATGCCCCGGAGTTTACAGCTGATGTAGACGCTACAGGTGTGCTGCGTATTCTTGAGGCTGTACGTCAGTGCGGGCTCACACATTCCTGTCGTATTTATCAGGCTTCGACTTCCGAGCTTTATGGAAAGGTTGAGGAGGTGCCTCAGAACGAGAATACTCCGTTCCATCCGTATTCCCCTTATGCTGTTGCTAAGTTGTACGGATTCTGGATCGTGAAGGAGTATCGTGAGGCTTATGGCATGTATTGTTGTTCAGGCATACTTTTCAATCATGAGAGCGAACGTCGAGGAGAGACTTTCGTTACAAGAAAGATAACTCTTGCCGCAGCCCGCATAGCACAGGGAAAGCAGGAGAAACTGTATCTCGGTAATCTTTCGTCGCTCCGTGACTGGGGCTATGCCAAGGACTATGTGGAATGTATGTGGCTGATACTTCAGCAGCAAAAGCCTGAGGATTATGTGATAGCCACAGGAGAGCAGCATTCCGTGCGTGAGTTTTGTCTTTTGGCATTCCGCCGTGCAGGCATAGAATTGCGTTTCGAAGGAGAGGGAGCCGATGAGGTAGGTATTGATGTAGCTACCGGCAAGGTGGTCATAGAGGTGTCCTCAGACTTTTATCGTCCGACCGATGTTGTGAATCTTTGGGGAGATCCAACGAAGGCTAAAGGGAAACTTGGTTGGGACCCTTCAAAGAAAACGTCATTCGAGGAGCTTGTCAATATAATGGTGGATGCCGATATGGCAAAGGTTGCCATCGAAAGGGCTGGCGAACAGGTTCGGACCAATCTTGTAGAATATCTTGAAAAAGGTATAGTGAAATAGCATTGATATCAAGGGGGCGTTTTGACATTGTATGTCATGACGCCCCCTTAATCATATATACAAATGTTGAAGGTTATCACTTTTATCGGACTTGGCAGCTTCCTGGGTGGCGTAGCAAGGTATGGGTTGTCAAGAGCGGCGGTGGATTTAGCCGGAATTTCATCGTTTTGGGGCACGATGGCTGCTAATATCATGGGGTGTTTTTTGATAGGGCTGTTCTATGGAATTTTTGAGCGTTATAATATTATGAGTGAACATTGGCGTTTGTTCCTCACTGTTGGTTTCTGTGGAGGATTCACCACATTCTCAACCTTCATTCATGAGAACTATGCTTCGATTACTGAAGGACGTTTCCTTCAAATGGCTCTGTATGCATCGGTGAGTTTTCTTGTCGGCATGCTTATGGTGCACGTCGGTCATATGCTTGCACGTTGAACCAGGTGGGATTGGGTGATTGGAAATATGTTGAAAAACATACTATTTTCACGAACGGCTTTCTTGGAATTCTCACATTTAAATCGTTACTTTGCGATGGTTAAGCAATACCTTGAATAAATCATTTTATCCGTTCTGAAGAATTATGGACCTTGTCCTGCCATATGATGATACGGTCAAGCCGCTTCCTTTCTATCTTGCTGAGGAGGAGTGGCTTGCAAGGAGATTTCCGCATCGTGATTTCTTCTTTATATGGCAGGTAGAGCCTACAGTGATTATAGGTCGCAACCAGCTTCTCGACAGTGAGGTTAATGTAAGGTATTGCAGAGAGAACGGTATCAGGCTGGTCAGGAGGAAAAGTGGGGGAGGAGCAGTCCTGGCTGACATGAACAACATAATGTTCTCTTACATCACTTCCTCCTCGGATGTCGCAACCACATTTTCTGGATACACCTCTATGGTGGCTCGTTCGCTCAGGCTTCTTGGTCTGGATGCATCGGATAATTCACGGAATGATGTGCTCATAGGCGACCGTAAGGTGTCAGGCAACTCTTATTATCATATGCCGGGAAGGAGCATAGTCCATGGCACTATGCTGTACGATTTCGATGAGGAGATGATGAGCAACGCTCTCACACCACCGTCACTGAAGCTTCGTTCGCATGGCGTGACATCGGTCAGGTCACGTGTAACTACTATTCGCGAGCAGTTACCGGATCTGTCATTAGCCGAATTCAAGAAACATATTCTTGCTACCATACCGGATGGGACTGATACACTGACACTCTCAACTGAAGATGTGAAGGAGATTGAGGCGATAGAACGTGAATACTACCGCCCGGAATGGCTTGCCGGAAAGAATCCTAAAGGTTCATTATGTGCCACTTCTCGTATAGATGGAGTTGGCACTGTTACAGTGCATCTTATGGTTTCACACGGTGTTGTAAGAGATGTGACCATCTCCGGTGACTATCTTGAGACGGCTGATGCATCTTCGGTTGTTTCATCGCGCCTTGTAGGCACCCCATATGAGCGTGATTCAATCGAATCGGTTCTCAATGCCGCTGACTTGCCGGGACTTATTCCCGGATTATCAACCAAAGATTTAATGAATATCATAATATAATATCATGGAAGAAATCAAGAAAACCTGTCTGCACGGTCGTCATGTTGCCATGGGTGCGCAGATGACCCCTTTCGGAGGCTTTGACATGCCCATTCAGTATGAAGGTATTGTAGAGGAGCATAATGCTGTCCGCAATGCCTGCGGAGTGTTTGACGTGTCTCATATGGGTGAGGTGCTAATCACCGGTCCGGACGCAGAGAAATATGTAGGTCACATATTCACTAATGATGTCCGTGAGCTTCCTGCCGGAAAGATTCTGTATGGTATGATGCTTAATGAGCAGGGTGGGACTGTCGATGATCTTCTCGTTTACAAGCGCGCCGACAATGATTTCTTCCTGGTGATAAATGCCGCCAATATCGATAAGGATGTTGCCTGGATAAAGGGTAATGCCGAGGGGTATGATGTGGAGATAACAAATCTCAGCGATGAACTATCCGAGCTTGCCATACAGGGTCCTGACGCTGAGGCTGTAATGGAGCAGGTGCTTGGGATCGCTTGCAGTGAGTTGGAGTTTTATACCTTCAAGGAGTCTTTGCTTGACGGCAGACATATTCTCGTGAGTCGCACCGGATACACCGGAGAGGATGGATTTGAGGTCTATGCTGATCATGATGCGATATGCAGCCTTTGGGATGCCCTCATGGACTCGGACAGAGTCAAGCCTTGTGGACTCGGTTGCCGCGACACTCTTCGTTTCGAGGTGGGGCTTCCTCTTTACGGCGATGAGCTGGCTGATGATATTTCACCCATCGAGGCGGGTCTGTCAATGTTTGTCAAGTTGGAGAAACCTGAATTTATAGGCAAGGAGGTCGTTGAGCGTCAGAAAGCGGAGGGGACAACCCGTAAGCTTGTGGGGCTTGAACTTGCTGACCGCGCTATACCTCGTCACGGCTATGAGGTGCTCAATGCTGACGATGAGGTTGTTGGGTATGTCACTACTGGATATCGTGGAATATCGGTTGACAAGAGCATAGCCGTTGCGCTTGTGGATGTGCCTTACAATGCGAAGGATTCGGAACTGAAAGTGCGCATACGCCGCAAGACTTTCCCGGCACGTGTCACCGCAAAGAAATTCTATAAAAAGTCGTATAAAAAATAGAGCTGTTTAGCCTCCTGGGTCAGAATAGCGAAACATTATAAAAATAAAACAAACATTAAATCACAATAAAATCTACACAATTATGAGCAAGATATATTATGCCCCCTCTCACGAGTATGTAATGGTTGACGGTAACATCGGTCATGTAGGTATCAGCGACTATGCGCAGAAGGCACTCGGCAACATCGTATATGTCGATATGCCTGAACAGGGTGATGATGTCACCGCCGGTGAAGAGTTTGGTGCTGTCGAGAGTGTCAAGGCTGCCGAGGATCTTCTCTCTCCGGTAAGCGGTGCTGTGCTCAACATCAACGAGGCTCTGATCGACAACCCGCGTCTGCTCAATGAGGACCCGATGGGCAATTGGATTATGGAGGTCGAAATGACAGATCTTTCCGAACTTGAAGGGCTTATGGATGAGGCTGCTTATGCTGCTTACTGCGAATCCGAGACCCATTAAAATTCCTGTCTGTCAAGTTTGAACCTTACCATGATTCACAGATATTTTCCGCATACTCCCGAGGATATTGCCAAGATGCTCGGGAGATGCGGCATAGAGAATCTTGATGATCTCTATGCCGATGTTCCGGAATCGCTCATGCTGAGGAGGGACTATGATGTCCCGTCGCAGATGAGCGAGGATGAGGTGCGCCGTTATTTCAAGGAGCTTGCCGAGAGCAATCTCCAGTCCACATGTTTTGCCGGATATGGTTTCTATGATCATTATGCTCCTGCGGTGATTAATCATATCATATCGCGATCGGAGTTTCTCACAGCCTACACCCCTTATCAGCCGGAGATATCCCAGGGTACGCTCCAGTACATTTTTGAGTATCAGACCATGATGACGGAGCTTACAGGGCTTGATGTGTCAAACGCCTCGATGTATGATGGCACTACGGCTGTGGCTGAGGCTGTGATGATGGCTGTAGCCAATGCACGCAAGCGTAACAGGGTGCTTGTGAGCTCTACTTTGAATTATCTTTATGTTGATGTCATCAACACGTATGCCCGCTACCATGGTATTGTGGTCGATATGATACCCGAGAAAGATGGTGTTACGGACCTTGATGCCATGGAACAGATGTTGGCATCGGGGGATGTTGCAGGAGTCGTATTGCCGTCTCCAAACTGCTATGGTATACTTGAGGACTATACCGGAGTTGCCGATAAAGTACATGCTGCAAAGTCGCTGCTTATTATCACAGCTCCGGCGTCGGCACTCGGTGTGATCAAGAGCCCTGGGGAATGGGGTGCGGATATAGCAGCCGGAGAAGCACAGTCGCTCGGTATGCCGCTTAACTTCGGCGGGCCTAATCTAGGATACATGTGCTGTGTCAAGTCTCTTATCCGTAAACTTCCAGGACGCATCGTAGGTGCTACTACCGATGCAGACGGCAAGCGCACATTTGTGCTCACCCTTCAGGCGCGCGAGCAGCATATACGCCGTGAAAAGGCAACATCCAACATCTGCTCCAATCAGGGACTCATGGCTCTGTATGCTGCGGTCTATCTCTCTCTAATGGGACCCGAAGGGTTGCGTGAGGTCAATGAGATATCTTGTGCGCGTACTCATTATATGGTGCGTAAGCTTGAGGAGACCGGGTTGTTTGAGCCTATGTTCCCTGAGCGTCCGTATCTCTGTGAAGTTGCTATGCGATACAATGGGACTGTCGATCTTGATATACTTTTGCAGACATTGTGCGTTGATTACGGAGTGCTTGCCGGAGTGCAGACCGATGATGATTGTGTAGTGCTTTGTGCTACCGAGAAACGTACTGTAGAAGAGATCGATGCTCTTGCCGAGGCGTTCGTTTCCGCACACAATGACTTGAAAGACATCAACTCACAAAACTGATACCGTTATGAACAGAGAATTATACGGAGAAGTGATATTTGACCTTTCCAAGCCTGGACGTAGAGGCTATTATATGTCGCCGGCAGGTTGTGAGGATGCGATCTCCTCAATCCCATCAGGACTTATGCGTCAGCGTCCACTACGTCTCCCTGAGGTTGATGAGCCTGCTGTTGTGCGTCATTATACAAATATGTCGACCAACAATTTCGGAGTTGATACCGGATTCTATCCTCTCGGGTCATGTACGATGAAATACAATCCTAAAATCAATGAGGAGATGGCTTCATTGGCTGAGTTTGCAGGATTGCATCCTTTCCAACCCATTTTCTCGGTACAGGGAGCCCTTAAGGCTTATCATGAATTGCAGGGACTTCTGTCAGAGATTGGAGGAATGTCGGAATTCACACTTAATCCTTATGCTGGTGCGCATGGGGAGCTTACAGGTCTGATGGTGATCAGAGCTTACCATGACAGCCGTAATGACAAGGCTCGTGTCAAGGTGATTGTCCCTGATTCAGCGCATGGCACTAATCCGGCATCTGCTGCTGTGGCAGGGCTTCAGGTTGTACAGGTGAAGTCACTCCCTGACGGCACTGTGGATGTTGAGGCTCTGCGTCCGTTGCTTGACGAGACTGTTGCAGCTGTCATGATGACCAATCCTAACACGGTGGGTATCTTTGAGCACAATATACCTGTGATAGCAGAAATGGTACATGCCTGTGGTGCTCTTTTATATTATGACGGTGCCAATCTTAATCCTATGCTTGGAGTAGCACGTCCTGGCGATATGGGTTTTGATGTGATGCATATCAATCTTCATAAGACATTCTCAACTCCGCATGGCGGTGGCGGACCCGGTTCCGGTCCTGTAGGTGTTAGAGCCGGGCTTGAGGAGTTTTTGCCTAACCCGCGCATAAAGGTTGTAGAACATGAGGGGCAGAAGCTCTATTACCTCACTGATGAGGAGTCATCACTCGGAAGAATATCATCCTGGCTGGGTAACTTTGCAGTCGAGCTTCGTGCTCTTGCCTATATTCTTTCGCTTGGAAAAGAGGGTTTGAAGATGGCAGGACCTCTTGCCACATTGAATGCCAACTATATCAAGGAGTCGTTGAGAGACCTGTATCTGCTACCTATTGATCGCGTGTGCAAGCATGAGTTTGTATTTGACGGTCTGGTTGACAAGTCTACCGGAATAACGACTCTCAATATAGCCAAGCGTCTCCTTGATCATGGTTTCCATGCTCCCACCATCTATTTCCCGCTTCTGTTCCATGAATCGTTGATGATAGAGCCTACGGAGACTGAGAGCATAGAAACTCTTGACAGTTTTATAGAAGTGATGCGTGATATCGCTCGTGAGGCTCGTGAGACACCTGATGTAGTAAAGGACGCACCGCATCTGACACCTGTGCGTAAGCCTGACGATACAGCAGCTGCGCTCAATCCTGTTGTGACATATTTTCAGCTTCAACAGGCATGACACATGACCTTATTATAATTGGTGCGGGGCCCGGCGGTTATGAGACCGCTATGGCTGCCGCTTCAGCAGGAAATAAGGTTGCACTCATAGAGCGCGACCGTCTTGGAGGCACTTGTCTTAACCGAGGGTGCATCCCCACTAAGGCTCTCTGCCGGAGTGCCGAGATGGCTGTGAGCATGCGTGAGGCTGGTGATTTCGGAATAGGGCTTTCGACATCTGAAATTAATATAGATTATCGGGCTATTGCCGGACGCAAAGATGCCGTAGTGGCTCAGTTGCGTGAAGGGGTTGCCGAATTGCTCAAGGGTGTCGAAGTGATATCCGGAGAGGCTCGCTTTGTTTCGACATGCGGGGTCGAGGTGAATGGAGACATTCATACTGCACCTCGTATCATTATAGCCACAGGTTCACGTCCGGCTTTACTGCCTATTCCTGGAGCAGAACTGGCTATGACGAGTGACGATTTTCTTGCACTTGAAACCCTTCCTAATTCTGTTGCCATAATAGGTGCAGGTGTGATAGGACTGGAGTTTGCATCGATACTCAATGCTTTCGGTGTGGATGTCACGGTGATAGAGTATTGCAAGGAGATTCTTCCTCCGTTTGATGCCGAAGTGGCAAAGCGTCTGCGCATGTCACTCAAATGTAGAGGTATAAATATACTTACTGACACTCAAGTGACCGAAGTCTCTCCTGGAATGACGGTGAAATGTCTTGCCAAAGGAAAGGAGAAGACAGTCGAGGCGGAAGCTGTGCTTATGGCTGTAGGCCGTCGGCCTGTTATACCTGACGGTCTTGTGGAATTGGGTGTAAAGCTCAATCGTGGAGCTGTAGTGGTGAATGACTCTATGGAAGTGGAGTGGGAGAGTGGCAATGATCCTGAAGGCGGCACCATTTATGCTATAGGTGATGTCAACGGTCGTTGTATGCTTGCTCATGCCGCTTCGGCTCAGGGTGAAATTGTGCTTGGTCATAAACGCAATCTTGATGTGATCCCTTCCGCTGTGTTCACCATGCCTGAGTGTGCTATGGTCGGTCTGACTGAAGAGCAGTGCAAGGCTCAGGGTCTTGATTTCTGTATAAACAAATCCACATTCAGGGCCAACGGTAAGGCTGTGGCAATGGGAGAGACCGATGGAATGGTGAAAATAATATCGGAAACATCTACAGGCAGGCTCCTCGGATGTCATATATGTGGACCTCATGCCGCAGATCTGGTCACAGAAGCAGCTCTTGCAATGTCTTCCTCATTGACAGTTGAGGCAATAGCTGGTACAATACATGCCCATCCCACACTTTCCGAGACAGTCCGTAACGCATTGATGTACTGACAGAGTACACTTATTGTGTAGTCAATATCGACAATTGGTTTGTTAACCCTCCGTCGGTTATCAATAATATTTGATAGCCGACGGAGTTATTCATATGGAGGATTGTTGTTTGTGACTGTGCACAATTTCATGTTGTTGATTGTTGTAGATATATGGAAAATATTTCAACACAATCATTGCTTATCGCGTTGCTTCTTACATTAATCGCCGGAATGGGTACCGGGCTGGGTGCGTTTATGTCTCTTTTGCCACAAGCTCGTGAGGGACGATTTTTGGCTGGAGCTCTCGGATTTTCTGCCGGGGTCATGCTCTATGTGTCGTTTCTTGATCTCATGCCTCAGGCAATTGCTGAAATGACAGGTGAATTTACTCCGCATTATGCAAATATGTATTCGATTCTTGCATTCTTCGGAGGAGTGTTGCTTATCGCGTTGATAGATTTTCTTGTTCCTGAGAAGGACAATCCGCATGAATACAACCATGTCGAGATCACACCTGTATCCAAGCCGCGATCAGGGCATACAGGGATGATGCTTGCGCTTGCAATAGGAATACACAATTTTCCTGAGGGTATGGCTACATTCATATCTGCCCTTGACGGAGCCACAGTGGCAATACCTATAGTAATAGCCATAATGCTGCATAATATACCGGAAGGTATAGCTGTGGCAATCCCTGTGTATAATGCTACCGGTAGCCATCGGAAGGCTTTGGTGTGGAGTGTGCTGTCAGGATTTGCCGAACCTTTGGGTGCGGTTGTGGGGATGTTGTTTCTCATTAATGTGTGGAGTCCTGTGCTTAATGCAGTGCTTCTTGCAGCAGTAGCCGGAGTAATGGTGTATATCGCCATTGACGAGCTTCTCCCGGGTGCCGAGAGTTATGGTCACCATCATATCACCATAATCTGTGTAATACTCGGAATGATGCTTATGGCAGCATCTATTCTGATGGTATAAGTCTGTATTAACGATATAATAGTTAATGGCTGGGATGACTATGTTAATCTCGTAGTTTTTATTTGTGGGCTGCTTTTTAATAGCTTGCCCTGATGTTATGTTTTGTCTTGTTCCAAAATTAAATTGTAATTTTGCAGTCTGTTATCATGTAATAAACTTCGGTTATGTATAATTTATTGCTCATCATAGGTCGAGGGATAGGTCAGGTGATGTTTCAAAATAATGCGTTATCAGGATTGTTTATGCTGATCGGCATATTTTTGAACTCATGGCAAATGGGGCTGCTTGCATTATTAGGCAATGTGATTAGTAATATGGCAGCCTATTTTTCAGGATACAAGCAGGATGACATTAAAAACGGCTTATATGGATTTAATGGAACATTGGTCGGTATAGCAGTCGGTGCATTTTTGCAACTGTCGGTTGAAAGTTTTATCCTATTGGTCATAGCCTCTGCCGGTTCCACATGGATAGCCGGTCTTTTCAGTAGGCAACGTTTTCTACCCGGATTCACGGCTCCTTTCATTCTTGCAGTGTGGGCAATTCTTGGTATTTGCCTACTGTTCATGCCATATTTGATGCTTATGCCTGATGCAGTCATTGACGATACGTATCATTATTTTCAGGCTTTCTGTCTTGGTATAGGTCAGGTGATGTTTCAGGGACGTACGGTTTTAGCTGGATTATGTTTTCTTTTGGGCATTTTGATTAATTCCCGAAAAGATGCTTTCTATGCTGCTTTGGGAGCACTTATCCCTATTCCTCTATCCATTCTTTTAGCAGTGGATTCTGCAAGCATAAATGCAGGAATGATGGGGTATAATGGTGTGTTATGTGCCATAGCTTTAGGAGGAACCGACTGGAAAAGCTTGGTTTCGGCGGTGTGTGCAGTATTGCTGTCCACTGGATTGCAGATTATAGGGATGAATTTGGGGATTATAACCTTGACAGCTCCATTCGTTATGTCAGTATGGATTATAATAACAATACGTACACTGTTTTATCGATTGCTGTAGATCGATGATAAAATATTTTAACCGCACTCCAGAATTATCAGATATCTTTTTGGAGTGCGGTTTTTGATATATAATATGTTCTTTATTGCTTAGCGTAGTTGAGCACAGTCGGGCTTTCCACATTTACGCCATATTCTTCAGCCCGGTTGAGGATTGCACGTGCAAGTTTAGGCTTGAGCTCTTCAGGGCAATATCTGAAATATGCCTCGGCTGCTCTTACGTGTGCGGCATCAGGCATGGGGTATTCCCTACGTTCCGGAAGTCCGTAGACGCTGTCGGGCAGCTCTTTGCGCTCCTCATAAGTTATACGGTCGTTCATAGCTTGCTAAAGGTTTAATCTGAAGCCGACCTGGAGGAGACCTTGTGCTCCATAGCCAACTTCGCCAAACATTGTGGCTACTCTTGACAATCCCACCTCAGCTCCGATTGGTGATGCCTGAAATGCGAAGTATGTCTTGTTTTTATGCCAGTCGCCTGCTGCCATATGGGTGACATCCACACCTACACCGGCATGTGCATAAAGTCTTACAATAGAGTTGCGCCAATAGTCATACTTTCCATTGAGCATGAACACATGGTAATAAGCGTTGGCGTCGTCGATATGTTTGTAGGAGGTGGAGGAGAATGTGTAACTGAGTCCGAGGCTGAATGATGGGAGGATCTTGAAATTTACACCTGCGGTGAGCGCACCCCAGGCATTGTTGACAGCTCCGTAATCATGCATGTCGGAGGCATCCATCTGTGTGTAGCCGCCATATCCGATCTGTAACTGGGCACGCTGTGCGCTTGCTCCAAAGGCAAGACCGATGACTGCGCACATGACAAGTAGGAATTTTTTCATAACCAAATAGTTTTTTAGTGCAATATGAGAATTTCATCTAATAAACACTAAAAGTTATGAAATGGTTCATCTCAGCAGGTCCTTAAGAAGCGCATTGTCCTACCAGCGTACGCCATTGCTCATGGAGGAGCGTTTGTCGTATTTGAGGTCGGCAAGGAGTGATGATTTCACTGAAATGTGGAAATTGTAACTCTTGTAGGGACCTACGGGCACGAAGCTGGCACGCATGGTGAAGCAGTGCATATCTCGCGATATGTTACAGTTCATATACGCTATCTTGTGGCGGTCAAAGTTGTAGCTTGCCGAGAAGCCGAAGTTCCAATTGGAGGTAGGGCGTATGTTGCCGGATACAGAGAGGTTTTGGGTTATTTTCCCTTTATATTCGAGCTTTTTGTAATCGAAGTCTCCGTAGCCGTAGTTCACAGAATAGTTGAATGTAAGATTCCATGGCACATTCCATGCCATATATCCGTTTTCGCCTATCTGTATGCCGTTCTTCTTATTGTTTGTCCGTCGCGGACCTCCTTGTTGTGGCGACATGTCGTCGTCAATAGGAGTGTCAGGGGTATTATTGTCGGTATTTTTCTTTTCTTTATCCTTGTCGTCTCCGCCTCCAAACCATTTTTTGAAGGTGTCGTTGTTGAATGTATAGCTGAAAGATGTGCCTGTGCTCATGAGCTTGCCCCATCCTTTCCCTTCCGAAAGGCGCAGTTTGTTGACACGCACCGGATTGCCTGATGAGTTTAGTGCGTAGGTGTACACATCCCATGTGGCAGAAAGGTTAAGGTTGAAATTCTTCATAAGCCTCAGCATCACGGAGGTGTTGAGGTTGGACCATCTCATAGAGTCGGCTGCAAAATTGTAGCTTTGAGAGAGTGTCAGGTTTTCGATTAGAGATATCTTCCTTTCGCCTATGGAGTCATTGTCGTCACGAACCTTCATCTCCAGGTTGTTGGCAAGTGAAAATGATATCGAGCCTGTCTTTCCGCGCCCGGGAACACCGAAAAGGCTGTTTGGGAACATGGAATATTCTTTCTTTTGCAGTCTGCCTTGTGAGTCGTTGTACTCGTAGGAGCCGTAATATCCGAAGAATGGCGAAGCAAAGTCAGGAGAGCCTGTGAACGATATGGTAGGTGTGATGACGTGGCGTATCATCTTCACTTTGTTGCCAAGGAACGGAAGCGGTTGGAAGAAGCCGTAAACTTTGGTGTCGAACGACACTGAGCCCGAGAAGTCCCATACATTATAGAAACTATAGGTAGTGTCGAGCTTTTCATTACCTGCAATCGGGTCCCACTCACGTCGCACTTTGGTGGTGTACATACGGTCGGTGAGATTGATTGACGGAGTGATGTTGATATACTTGAATACATTGAATGTTGCTGACACCGGAACCGAGTGTTTCATGCCATTGCGCCAATCCTTGATAAGACTCTTTTTGAAGAATTCATCCTGTTTGGCAGTCAGCGAGTTGTTGAACTGTCCGGAGTAGGAAATCTTGATTTTCTCGTACCATTTTTCATCGCCGACAGCCCTTTTGCGCTTGAAAGGGTAGAGCTGTGACATTGTGATTGTGACGTTGGGGAATGATACTGCAAGTGTTGAGTCCTGTGAACGTTGCGACACGTTGGCAGTTGTCGAGAGTGACCATTTTGAGTTGGGGAACCGGTAGGTCATATTGACGGTTGAACTCTTGGTGTTCTCGGTGAATGCGTTTGAGTAATATGAATTCAGGTCATTTCGAGTGTATCCGCTGGTCGTGAAGTTGACACTTGCCGACAGGCTCATGTTGGGATTTGCCTTGGAGTCCTGCGAATGGCTCCAGAGCACTTGGAAGTTGGTTGACTTGGAATAGTCAGGCATCCCCTTGTCACCGGTTATGGTCTTGAGATAGGATATGTTGAAGTTGCCTGAATATTTGTAGCGTTTCAGATAAGATGACTGAGCTCTGAGTCCCCATGATCCCAGAGTGTATATCTCTCCTGTCAGAGCAAGGTCCATGTTTTGACTGATGGCGAAGTAGTAGCCGCCGTTGCTCAGATAATATCCACGGTTATAATCATCGCCGAAGGTCGGGAATATTATACCTGACGAGTATTTTTCAGAGAAAGGGAAATATCCGAATGGCACAGCAAGAGGCAGTGGCAGTCCGGCGAGAACCATGTAGGCGGGACCTGTCACAGCATCCTTACCCGGGCGCACTTTGGCTTTTGTGAGCTGCATATAGAAGTGAGGGCATTCGTGGTCGTCACACGTGGTGTATCTGGCATTCTGCACGTATATGGTGTTCTCATCAATTTTTTTTGATTGTCCGCCTGTTAGGTATCCTTCTCCCTGCTGTGTGATGACATCTGTTATGAAGCCTTTCTCGGTCTTGAAATTGTATCGCATGGTCTTTGCCTCATATGACGTGCCATTGTCATCGAATATGGGGTTGCCTATGATTTCGCCGATTGAGTCAGGTGTGCCTACCGCATATACGGTGGTGGAGTCCATATCCATCAGTATTTCATTGGCATCAAGCTTGATGCTTCCGTACACTATTTTCCCATCGCCATACATGTATGCTTTGTTTCTTCCTGTGAGCACCATCGAGTCCTTGGCGGAGAAGTCTACAGTGTTGTCGAGATCGACTTTTGTGCGCACTATCTTTGTTGTGTCGCTTCTGCCTGCGGATATGCGAGTGCGGCTCAGGCGTGGACGTCGGGTTGAATCGGAGGTCATTGCCGAGTGACGTTGCAACATCGAGCGTGGCTGAGTGGCTGCAATCGAATCATTTGATAATGAATCGGCGGGTGTGGCAATAGTGTCAGTAATGATAGAGTCATGGCTGACTGTTGTTGCCATCGGTAGTGCTGATAGCGTGTCGTCGCTCTCTGGCTCTACGGCTATAAAATTGTCATCTATGGATGGGGCGGGGGTGGCAGATTTGCTAAGTGAACTGTCGATGCCTGTTATGGCAGAGTCGCTCAGTGATGACTCTACGGTGGCGCGAGGAAAGGTCGCGTCACTGTTGTCAGGTCTGGAAAATGCGCCTACCGATAGGGCGCAAAGCAGCACTATTATTATAATGTATGGTTGAGTATGCCTCAAAAGTCTCAGAATAAATAAACCTGCAAGTAATGGATGAATTCTTGCGCGGGTGTTATATTTCTCTGCAAAGTTATAACTTTCTCGCCAAATAGCCAAAGGTAACATGGAAACCATCCATATAAAATAGTGTTAATGCATTTCGGTCCCATACCTTGCGCTTCTCTATAATTTGTGGGTATCATTAATGAGAATACTGTGTTGGATGGTTTATTATGACAAGATGGCACGTTGAAGTGATTAGATTAGACGTTTCGGTATATAGAAAAAATAAGTGGTGATAGTGAATATTATAGTAAAATATGTTATCGAGAGTGTGTAAATGTCAGTTTTTTTAGTAATTTTGTGGTGAGATTCTCTCATGTGAAAGAATTAACCAAAGATTTAATTAATACCAAACTCTACACTTAATACACCAATGCCACGCCAACACTTTGACTCATTGGATATTAAAATCCTTGAAATGCTCTCCAACAATGCGCGCAAACCATTCCTTGAGATTGCGCGTGAGACTCATATTTCCGGAGCAGCCATACATCAGCGCATACAGAAACTTACTTCGGCAGGTGTTATTCTCGGTTTTCGTACAGAAATCGATCCGGCGG
>OFGN01000532.1_pt1 | contig 40119 bp, 29 predicted proteins | sample 1521821 | NCBI WGS metagenome assembly OFGN01 (sample SAMEA3504094, study PRJEB24116) | mouse gut metagenome | biome: mouse gut; feature: mouse-associated habitat; material: faeces | place: Denmark | collected 2011
GGGGGGAGCCGATACCGGCGCGGCTTCTTCGGAAGCGCCGCAAGACGAAAAAGTCGTCGATGCGGACTTTGAAGAAGTCAAATAAACGATCAGTTGATTGATACCAATTACCGGTTGCAGACTCGTTTTGCAGCCGGTTTTTGTTTGCAGAACGATTCCGTTTGCCTTAAGACTGTTTTTTTGCAGAAGATATAACTGATTAGATGCAAAAAGTTTTCTTATCTTTATAAAAACAAAACAACCTGAGAGAATAATAAAAAATATTATCTATAAAAGGTTGTGGATAATTTACAAACTTTGGTTGTATTTTGTTTTTAAATATCGTATATATTGTCTTACGTAAAACTCCTAATGTCGGTTGTGGCCCCTTCTTTAAGCTTAAAGAGGGGGCTAAACTTATTAAAGGTTCGGATATTTTTTTGCTTGACAGCGGATCACAAAAACCGGTCCAAAGAAGCCGAGTTAATATTCGTTTTGATCGGAAAGCGGAAAATCTGTCAAGCCTAAAATGATCGCAAAATAGAAATAGTGTATTGTTTTTACATAATATTTTTACGGATAAACTGCAAATTGCGGTTGTATTTTTATTAGAAATATCGTATATATTGTTTATGCAAAAATCCCGATAACCTTTTCGGCCTTTCTTTTCTTCAGAGAAAGGTTGGCGCTTGTCGGTTTTTTTGATGGTGTTTTAATAAAATAATGAGGAGATTTAAAATGACGGATTATCGTAACATGACGCTTCGCGAAGAGCGGGAAGCGCGCTTTGAAGAATATGAAGAAAAACAACGTTTGCAGGAGATGCTAAGTAAGGCGGCACCTTACTTGGAAAGCAGGCTCAATCCGCTGGCTGCCGCATATCGCGGAGGAGAAATTTTAGGCGCAGCAGCGGCAAATTATCACAATAGTCAAAGTTTTGAGGATTTTATGATGAACTATATGGAACCCTCAGTGCAGGAGGCGTGGCGTGAAAGCCGCCGCCTTACGCCGATCCAAATACCTGATGATAATAAACACAGGTATGTCAGTTGTGTCGGTGCCCAAGGCGGCCGTTTAGCTGCTGCGGAAACTTTTGCCGGCGGTGTTTGGAAGGAGATTAAGGATCTAAACAGAAAATTGAGGAATCCTGCGAAATATAAAGGATATATGAATATTTATGAGGATACAATAAAAGACCTGAAAAACGATTATTGCGGCGTTAAAGACGGATATACTCATCGGGAACCGGGATACTGTAACTATTTGTTAAATATAAAGTATTAATTTAAAAGAAGAGGATTATATTCCTCTTTTTTTCTTGCGGAGATAAAATGACTAAACTTCATAAATATTGCATCAGCCTGATTTATATTTTTATATTTTGGGGGTTATACCGGTATGTGGTGGCGGTTTTGGGGCGAGATTTTCAAGTGATATGGCTTCAGTTATCATTTTATATACCGACATTTCTGATTATAAAACTATGGAGCGGCAGCTTTAGGACCGAAACAAAATCTTTTTTTGGCATTTTGCTAAAATGTGTCGTCAGTTATCTTTTGATTGTGCTATTGAATTACGAAGAATATTGGGAAGAGAACAAAGCGTATCTGTATTTCATGTTGTTGTGGGCGTTTTGGTTCCGTATTATCTGTATGGTCATAATGGTACATTTGTGGTGTCCGTCTATACTTGGCAACAAACAAAAAGTTTTTTTATTTTATACGTTGGCTTTTATAAGCACGGATGTTTTTCTCAATCGTCAAAAGTTTATGGAGATACCTGCCGCGGAGTATATTGCCAAGCAAGAAAAATCGTTGACGAAGACCCGGTAAAAAATTAGTAAATATAGTGTGTTATAAAGAAAAAACGATGACGAAAAAATATATAAATTTGTTTCTGAAAATGAGTGCCAGTCTTTTAATCGTTCTGTTTTTTTGGAAATTAGAACAATATTCGTTGCGGCAGATCTGTGATCGTTGCAACAGCGGCCTTTTTATATTTGTCTTATTTCTGTTGGCAGATGCTTTTTTATATATTTTGCCGGTTTTTATCTTTTTAAAAATTTGGAAGGGTTCTGTCTGTTTGGAATTTAGCAATAAAAAGACTGTTTTGTATAATATATTCAATAGCTGGCTGTTATTTGTATTTTATACCTGTCTGGAAGAAGGATACAGTTTTATTCCGGCTGAAATGCATTTGCCCTATCCGGTTTTTATAATGTTTATGCTGAGAATTCTTGGTTATGTAATGATGATTTATATCTGGGCGCCCTCTGTCTTTCGCAAATATGAAAGGTGGATGCAACTCGGTTATTTTCTGCCGATATTTATTTACGTTGCTATCTTGTGTGTTGGAGAAACAATTGACACCTCTCATCCGGATCCGAATTACAATGAACCGATCCTGCGTCGTTTTTGCGAGAAACATCTGCAGTATGAAAGCTTTTTCACCCCGCTTCCCGAGTATTGCGAAAAGAGGCTGGGGGATAGATGACCGTAAACCTTATGCTGTCGCAATTGCCGGCGGTTTTGGACTGTTCCGGTACAAAAACGGCGGAAATCTACACTTAAAACTTGCCAAAATTTTGAGTTTGCGCTATTTTAGCTCTGATTTTGGACAGGATTAAGGAAGTGATGACAGATTTATTTGACAGTACGGCAGCGGCACAAACCAGTTATTCGGCACAGGACATTCAGGTTTTGGAAGGTCTGGAAGCGGTTCGGGCACGTCCCGGTATGTATATCGGCGGTACCGATGAGCAGTCTTTGCATCATTTGGTGGCCGAGATTTTGGACAATTCGATGGATGAGGCGGTGGCCGGTTATGCCAACCGGATTGAACTGTCGCTGAATGCCGATTATTCCGTCACGGTCAGTGACAACGGTCGCGGTATTCCGGTCGATACGCACCCGAAATATCCAGACAAGTCGGCGCTTGAAGTGATTATGACGATGCTGCATTCCGGCGGCAAATTCGGCGGCAACGCCTATAAAGTTTCCGGCGGCTTGCACGGTGTCGGTTCTTCGGTCGTCAATGCTTTGTCGGAGAGCCTGGTCATTGAAGTGGCGCGCGACAAAAAGCTTTATCGTCAGCACTATGCCAAGGGACGTCCGCTGGACAAACTCGAAGTTGTCGGCAATGCGCCCAACCGCCGCGGTACCAGCATCACTTTCCGCGCCGATCCTGAAATTTTCGGCGCCAACAGCCGTTTTTCGCCCAACAAGCTTTATCGGATGGCGCGTTCGAAAGCGTTCTTGTTCAAAGGAATTCATATTCTTTGGAAATGCGCGCCCGAGCTGCTCGGCGAAGGCGAAATCACGCCCGCCGAGGCGGAATTGCATTTTCCGAACGGTCTGCGCGATTTTCTCAATTATCAGATCGGCAGCCGCACCACCGTCAACCGCACCGCTTTTGCCGGAGAATCGGCCTTGGCCAACGACGAAGGAAAAGTCGAATGGGCGGTAACCTGGCCCGAAGACGAGAACGGCTTTTGCTATTCCTATTGCAATACCGTCATCACGCCTCAGGGCGGTACCCACGAACTGGGCTTCAAATCGGCTTTGCTGCGCGGTTTGAAAGAATACGGGGAAATGGCCAACATCAAAAAAGCGGCCGCCGTGACCAACGAAGATTTTTTGAGCGACGCCTGCATCATGCTGTCGGTGTTTATCCGCGATCCCGAGTTTCAGGGGCAAACCAAAGATAAACTGACATCGGCCAAAGCGGTGCGGTTGGTTGAACAGGCAGTAAAAGATTCGTTTGACCACTGGCTGTCTTCCGATACCGAAAATGCGGCGGCTTTGATCGACTATGTGATTGCCCGTTCGGAATTTCGGCGTAAAAAGAAAGAAGAAAAAATTCAAAGTCGCAAAACGCCGACCAAGCGTTTGCGCTTGCCCGGCAAGCTGGCCGATTGTTCCAAAGCGGCCGCTAATGATACCGAAATTTTCATCGTCGAGGGCGATTCGGCGGGCGGATCCGCCAAACAGGGACGCGACCGCATGACACAGGCGATTTTGCCGTTGCGCGGCAAAATCCTAAATGTGGCTTCGGCTTCACTGGATAAGATCACCCAAAATCAGGAAATCAAGGACATGATCGAAGCCTTGGGCTGCGGGATTAAGGACAATTATAAAGAAGAAAATCTTCGATACGAAAAAATTATCATCATGACCGATGCCGACGTCGACGGTGCACACATCACTTCGTTGTTGATGACTTTCTTTTATCAGCAAATGCCGAAGCTGATTGAAAACGGGCATCTGTATATCGCCACCCCGCCGCTTTACAAAATTTCGGCCGGGGCCAAGAACTTTTATGCGCTCGACGACGAAGACAAAGACCGTATTTTGAAAAAAGAAGTCAAAGGCAATCAGAAAGTGGAAATCAGCCGTTTCAAAGGTCTGGGCGAAATGAGCGCGGTTCAACTTAAAGAAACCACCATGGACAAGTCTAAGCGAACTTTGTTGAAAGTTCTGATTCCTTCAACCAACACCGAAGAAGGAAAAGAAGAGGCTTTTGAGACCCGGCGTCAGGTGGAACGCCTGATGGGCAAAAATCCCGAACTGCGTTTCAGATTTATTATCGAACGGGCCAAATTCGTTGACGATTTGGATATTTAGATGATTCGTTCTTATCATAAAAAAGATGCCGATTTGTTGGTCGACATCTGGTTGCAGGCCAGTTTGCAGTCGCACGATTTTGTCGGAGAGGATTATTGGCGCGGTAAAAGCGGTGAAATTCGCAATGTTTGGTTGCCCGGTTCCCAAACCTGGGTATGGGAAGAAAACGGTTGTTGCGCCGGATTCATCAGCCTGGTGGACGAGGAATATATCGGCGCATTGTTTGTCGATCCGGCTTTTCAAAAGAAAGGGATCGGTTCCAAACTTTTGAATTCGCTGCAGGCCGGCCGCCGCAAATTGCGGCTGAAGGTTTTTGCCCGAAATGATCATGCAGTCGGCTTTTACAGGCGTCATGGTTTTAGGGTAACGGCACGACAGACCGACACCGAGACCGGCGAAGAAGAATTGCTGATGCAGTGGGAAAAAGTGACAGAAGAGAAAAAATGAAAACTTCGGCAATACTTCTCAGTTTGTTAACGGTTGCGATATGGGGCTTCAACCCGGCGGTTGCCAAGTTGGGAATGACAGAATTGCCGCCGTTTGCCATATTGTCTGTGCGTTACCTGCTGACGGCATTGTTTTTTTTGCCGTTTGCCAAAGTTTGCCGCGGTGAATTGAAGCTGTTGTTTCTTGTTGCTTTTTTTGCCAACGTGGTCAATAACGGCCTTTGTTACATTGCTTTTCAATATTTGCGGCCGGCGGCGGCGACTCTGCTGACGCAAACCGAAGCGCCGATTACGGTTTTGATGGCCTGTCTTTGGGGCGGTGAGAAAATAACCCGCTTTCAGCTTGCCGGCATCTGTATTGCTTTCGGCGGTGTGACGATTGTTTTGGGGTTGCCCGAGATCAGTGTTTTCGGGGCGTTGTTAATTTTATTGTCGCGGGTTTTCTGGGGAATATGCCAGCTGATGTTTAAAAACACCCGTGAATTGAAAGCTTCGGCTTTCATTGCCTATACGGCGTTGTTTGCTTTGCCGTTTACGGCCTTAATCAGTTGGTTTTGCGAACCGGGAGCTCTTTTGCAGATCAGTCAAAGTTGGGGGAGCGGTTTGGCCGCGGTGACGGCGTTTCAGGTTTTTGCCCTTTCGTTCGCCAATGTTTTATGGCAAAAGCTGATTGCGGCAAACGGGGTGAATCGGATTTCTCCTTTTGTGATGACGGAAATTTTCTTTTCGGCGTTGGCGGGATATTTGCTGTTCGGAAATGTGATAACGTTGCGAATGGGTGTGGGGATGTTGTTGATCCTGACCGGGATAAGCCTGACCAGCCGGAAAGTTTTCTTTACTGCGTTTTTGCAGCGTGTCCGGCGCTGCAAATAATTAACCGAGGGAAATTTTACGGTGTTCATAAAAAAACTCTTGACATTTGCCGATTATTTCGTTAAGTAAGTAATCACTTTTGGGGTTATAGCTCAGCTGGGACGGCTAAGCGAAAAGACCCCGGAGGGGTGTTTTCGTCTGCAACGTCTTGGCTGCCTTATCAAGCCAGGGCAGCGTAAGCCACCGCAGCGCGATTAGGCACCCAAGGCGCTTGATCAAGCGCGTATTATTGTTTCTTGAATGGGGTTATAGCTCAGCTGGGAGAGCGCTTGAATGGCATTCAAGAGGTCAGCGGTTCGATCCCGCTTAGCTCCACCAATTTTACAAGCCGACTGCAAAGCCGGCTTTTTTTATGTCCGTATTTTCGGATCAACCCTGTGCTTGTCAATAAAAAAGCCGCATAATATAAAAATCCTTTACATTTAAAATAATTGTTGCTATTTATTCATCATAACTTCGGTTATCACGAGGCTGTAGCTCATTTGCCCAAGGCGAATGGTTCCGTTTGCTCGGGGAAACCGAAAATTATTTTGAACTAAAATATCAATGGGGCTGTAGCTCAGTTGGGAGAGCGAATGGTTCGCAATCATTAGGTCGGGAGTTCGATCCTCCTCAGCTCCACCATTTCAGCAAAACGCGGCGACAAACCGCGTTTTTTGCGTTAATCAGCAATGTGATATTGCGGAATTATAAGGAGACACGGCGCCATGAAAGGCAGTAACATGAATTTGTCCTTTGGGGCAGAAGTCATTTATGAAGATGCGGCGTTTCAACTCGGTGACAAAGACAAAGCCGGTATTGTCGGGGTTAACGGTGCCGGCAAAACGACACTTTTCCGCCTGCTGCTGGGCGACCTCGCCTTAGACAGCGGCACTCTTACGATCGGTAAGGCGCGGGTGGGCTATCTGCCGCAGGAAATTGTGTTGGAAAACGAAGACGAAACCGTTTGGGAATACCTTTCCCGCGGTCGTCCGATTCGTGAAATCAATGCCGAACTGGAAGATGTCTACCGGCAGCTGGAAACAGCGACGCCGGAACAACAACCGGGCTTGTTGGAACGAATGGCCCATTTGCACGAACTTTTGGACTATTTTGATCAGTACGAAGCCGATGATATTCTGCTTTCTCTGATCGAAGAAATGAAAATCGATCCCGATATGCTGGATATGCCGCTCGCAGCATTGTCGGGCGGCCAGAAGTCAAAATTGGCCTTTGCGCGGGTGCTGTATTCCAAACCGGAAATCTTATGTTTGGACGAACCGACCAATCATTTGGATGCGGTGACCAAGGATTATGTAACCGATTGTCTGAAAAATTATAAAGGTTCGGTGCTGATTATCAGTCATGATGTTGATTTTCTGAATCAGATCGTGCGCAAGATCGTTTTTATCAACAAAAGCACTCATAAAATTGCGGTTTATGACGGCAATTACAGCGATTTTAAAAAGAAGCGCGCCGACGAACAACGAAGTCGCGAACGGCTGATTACTCATCAGGAAAAAGAAATCAAAAAATTGTCTGATTTTGTGCAGCGCGCCAAACAGGCGTCTCAGACCAACCATGCGCTGAAACGGATGGGTCAGGAACGGGCGTTGCGGTTGGAAAAAATGCGTGACCGCTTGTTGGTCCGAGAACGGCCTTATCGCCGGGTCAAAATGGATATCCGGCCGAAGCGGGAAGGCGCCGAAGTGCCGTTGAGCGTGGATGGTTTGAGTTTTCGCTACCCCGGGCAACGGCTGCTTTACCGTAAGCTGTCATTTAAGCTGCGCGGCGGCGAACGCTTTTTGGTGGTGGGCGAAAACGGCGTCGGCAAGTCGACGCTGTTGAAGCTGATCATGGGATTGTTAACGCCGCTTGACGGTCAGATCCGTTTCAATCCGAAAACCGACGCGGCGTATTATGCTCAGGAACTGGAACAGTTGGAACCGGATAAAACCGTTTTTGAAAATGTCGAAGCCGACGGCTATAACGAATGGCAGCTGCGCGGCATTTTGAGCAACTTCCTGTTTTATGAAGATGACGTCAATAAAAAGGTGTCGGTGTTGTCTCCCGGCGAAAAAGCGCGGGTGGTTTTGTGCAAAGTTTTGTTGCAAAGGGCCAATCTGTTGATTCTGGACGAACCGACCAACCATCTCGATCCTGAAACGCAGGCGGTCATCGGCGGCAATTTTCAGCAGTTTGACGGCACCATACTGGTGGTCAGCCACAATCCTTCTTTTGTCGAACAAATCGGCATCAGCCGGATGTTGGTGCTGCCGTCGGGCGAAATCAAAGACTATTCGCGTGAGCTGCTGGAATATTACTATGAGTTAAATACGGCGGATGAAGAATAGCCGAGCCGCCGTGTTTCCTGCAAGTTACGGTTGTTTGTTTTCTTTTGCAAAGAAGGCTTTGTAAGTCGCCATGCCGAGCGCACTGCCGTAAATGACAAAATTAAAGACAAGACTCAAAACGGTAAATTCACTTTTCCGGGTGATCTGTAACAACTCAGGGTCAAGGGAAGAAAAGAAAATGTCGCCGAGGGTTATAAAAAGAATCATATATTCGGGGACGCCCAAATATTGTAAGTAGATTGTCATTTTGGGGCATTGTTTTTGCATCTTTTTAATATATTCGGGGATCCGATTGAAAAACAGCATTATCAACGATGCTAAAAAGACGGTTAAGGCAAAATTATATAACCACTGGTTTTCGATCCAAGTAAAAATATAGGAAATAACACTGAAAAATCCGCCGGCAATTAAGGTTTCTCCAGAGTATATTCGGCTTTGGTCAATGCTGTTTTCAGCAGATTTTTTTCGTTCCCGCGGTATTTTCTCAAATGTTTTGTAGAAAGCAACAATCGATACGAGTATACACAGACAAGCATAAGCGTTGGCTATAACGACAGAAAGATTGAATAACGGTAACAACAGAAGTTGTCCGTAGGCCAACGGGCCGGTATAACGGCAAAAAAAGCTGACCCGCGGAAAGTGTTTGACCGCGGTGCTGATAAAAGCGGGTGTCGACCACAGGAGTGAAACCGCCAACGTCAGTAAAAACAGAAAAAGCAGGAGAGAGTGCAGTACCGAAGCGGCCGGGAAATAAATACCGCTTAACCGTACAACCGTATCCAAAGCAATATAGAGACCTCCGGCAAACAACAATTCCGGCCCGATGATTGCCGCCTTTGTTTTGGTGTGAGCGCCCACGATCATGAGAGCAAAAACAACCATCGGCACCGCAAACCGCAGGCAGCCGCCGAAGGCATTAAACAACAACACAAAATTCAGTTCCATGCCGTTACTGGTCATATTGTAAATCAGCACACCGTAATACAGTGAAAAGTAAATCAACAATTCGAGGGCAATGAACTTCAGTTTAAGTGCCTGATGATAGTTTTGTGCTGCATAAGTTTTTATCCCGGCGTAAAGAATAAAAGGATAAAAATAAAAACCAAATGTAAAACCGGGAGTGAAACGACAAGGCTGCTTATCCCATACCCAGTTGAAAGAGCTGCCGAAATCTTTTCCCAATCTCCAAATGTCCGGGTCGCATCCTTCCAAGTGACTGTTGTCATTAAACATCCCGATACCAAAGAAACAGGCCAGCAGGATAAAAAGAAGATTAAGAATAAAATAAACGACAGCTTTTTTCATTTTTTATGAAAGTTGTTTGTTTTCTTTTGCAAAGAAGGCTTTGTAAGTCGCCATGCCGAGCGCACTGCCGTAAATGACAAAATTAAAGACAATGCCGATGGCAACAAATTTTGTTTCTTCCAGATTCAAGTTGACTTCGACCCAGCGAGGAAACAGCAGTACAAAAAGCAGCAGCCCCAATGTCAGAAAAATAACTAAATAAGTCGGTATTCCGAAATATTGCAGATAAATGGTTATTTTAGGGTAGTTGTTTTGAAGAGCTTCAATAAATTTGGGTACCCGGTTGAAACACAACATGATCAAAGCAAAGAAAAACAAATAAAAAGATAGTGATGCCAAAAATTCACTGAACAGTCCCAAGCTCAGGCTGGTAACACCATATAGCCCTCCAACGGTTAAAGCTTCTTTAGAAATTATTTTCATTGTATTCTCCTTTGTTTGTATGAGCGAATAGATTCAAACATCCGGCTTCTTGTAACGAATTTTGTAAAGAAGCAGCCAAGTTTCCACCTTGATACATTTTATTTATAGCGTTGATAGCTTTTTCTCCTTGGGGAAAAATAGTAGCAATTGCAGTTGAAAGCATCTTATCTGCAATTGGATTTTTTGTCGTTATTATTTTATTAGCCGGAGCCGTACGTTGAGATGAAATAAGGTTATAAACGACATTTGGCATAGTACAAGAATGTTTGTATCGATTGAACGCATTTCTCGGGCCGAAGTAATTCTCATAAATTTCAGTCGAATAATTTTCAGCGGCAGTGAGTTTATCATTAATATCAGCAGTAAATTTTGAGAAAAGAGATTCCTCCTCTTTTTCTTGTTGTTGGCGTTTCATGTCGTTAAGACGATACTCCAGTTCTTCTCGTAATGTCATTTTGGAGTAATCCGGTTCAGTTGAATTGAAAAGATCAATCGGACATGATTGATTTTTAGGGAAAGGTGTAACCGGCAATTGCGGATAACGCTCAGCTTGAAAGAATGTGTTATTTTGATAAGGGTATACCATTTTTTTTAATCCTTGTTTAATATTGTTAACTTTTAATTCGATTTTGTTGTCGAATTGTTGAAATTTTATTGTCGTAGGACTAAAAGGTATCCGCTTATTTCTCCTCAAAATGATGACATGATAACTGTGGCCGATGTTCTCTTAATTCTAACATTATAATACTATAGTTTATAATATTTTAAAAGTCAACCTATGGTAGAAACATATCCACAAGTTTTAATAAAAAACACTCGCAGCATGCGGCCGCCGACAGCGTGAAGCCCGAGCCAAAAGCGGAGTTCTTTTCTTTTTCTGTAAAATAAGATGTGGATTTTCAATGTGATACATGAAAATAATACCTGAAAATAAAAAAAATCAGGCCTTAAGCGTTACTTAAGAACAGCGTGTTGTAATAAGCGTATCAACAGCAGAAACAACAACTTTTATAAGGAGAAACAAAATGAATAAATTACTTGCAGTCTCGGTTCTGGCTTTAATGCTTGGTTTGAACGGCCTCGCTTCCGCCGGGTATCAGGAACCGTCATCGGCTCGCGGCGGATTTACCGGTCCCGGCTTGGAGGTGTCGACGGTTGCCGAAGCCGTCAAACTGGGCGACGATACCTCGGTAGTTGTGGTCGGCCATATTGAAAAAAGCCTCAGCGACGAAAAGTATCTGTTCAAAGATGCCAGCGGTGCGATAACGGTTGAAATCGACGATGACGACTGGAACGGTCTCAACGTCACTCCGCAAGATCTGATTGAAATTCGCGGCGAAGTTGACAAAGATTTATTTGATACTAAAATTGATGCCGACAGCGTAATGTTAAAAAAGTAACAGGCGGAAAAATGCGGATTTTGTTGGTGGAAGATGATCGTCTGATCGGCGACGGATTAAAAGTCGGGCTGGAAAAGCTCGGCTTTGCTGTCGATTGGTTTACCGACGGTACGGAAGGTGAAGAGGCGTTGTATCAGGCGCCTTACGAAGCGGTGGTGCTGGATCTCGGCTTGCCGGGGTTGGACGGAATGGAAGTTCTCCGCCGCTGGCGGCAGTGCGGCCGGAACGAACCGGTTTTGATTTTGACCGCGCGCGGCGACGTTGACCAGCGGATTGCCGGTCTTAACGGCGGTGCCGACGATTATCTCGGCAAACCTTTTGCGCTTAAGGAAGTTCAGGCCCGTCTCAATGCGCTCATCCGCCGTCGTAACGGTCGTCCGGCCCCGCAGTTAGTCTATAAAAACATTGCGTTGGATCCGCAAACCCGGCGGGTGACCTCGGACGGAAAGGAAATCATCTTGTCGCCGCGCGAAATTTCGTTGTTGGAATTGTTGCTGCTCAATAAAAACAAAGTTCTTTCCAAACAAACGATCGAAGACAAAATTTATTCGTGGGACGAAGAAGTGCAAAGCAATGCGGTGGAAGTTCACATTCATCATCTGCGCAAAAAATTCGGCCGCGATCTGGTGCGGACGGTCAATAAAATCGGCTATATCATGGAGGAAGCATGAAAAATCTCGGCCTGAGGGTGCGTCTGCTTTTGTTCTTCATCGGAATTTCATGTATTGTCTGGCTGGTTTCCGGCGCGGTTTCCCTTCGTGAAAGTCGCGAGAAGGTCGACGGTTTTTTTGATCAGTATCAAATGCTGCTGGCACGGCAGCTTGCTTCGGCGGATTGGTCAAAAGCGGTGCCGGGCGCCCAAAAAAGCACCAACCGTATTATTGATAAAGTCCGCGGTGCCGATGAGGAAGACGAAGCCATCGGTTTTGCGGTATTTGATGCCGCCGGCCGCCGGGTTTTTCATGACAACGAAAACGGCGGCGATTTTATTTACCGGCCGCAGTTGGGACGGTTTGTCGAGCAGCGCGTCGACGGCGAAAAATGGCGGATCGTATGGATTGCTTCGGCAGACGGAAAATATACGATTGCGGTCGGACAGGAGTTGGAATATCGCGAAGAAACGGCGTTGGACATTGCCGAAGAATTTCTTTATCCGTGGCTGGGCGGTCTGTTGGTGCTGCTGGCCGCTTCCATTTGGTTTATCGGTCGCGAGTTCGTGCCGTTGCGCCGTTTGGCCGCCGGTTTGGAACGGCGTTCGCCGAAAGATCTGTCACCGTTGGACGACGTTTCGCTTCCTCGGGAGATTAAGCCGCTGACTTCGGCAATCAACCGGCTGCTCGGTCAGGTAGACGACATGGTTCGGCGCGAAAAAAGCTTTATTGCCGATTCCGCGCATGAGCTTCGTTCGCCGTTGACTGCGCTCAAAGTGCAGTTGGAAGTGTTGCAGCTGTCGCAAAACGATCCCGGTGCCCGTCATTCGGCGGTTGCCAAAATGGAACAGGGAATTGAACGTTGCGCCCGCCTGGTCGAACAATTGCTGATGCTTTCCAAATTGGAAAACGCAACGATACCGGCTTCGGAAGAAAAAATCGACTGGCGTCTTCTGGTGGAGACCGTCATAGAAGAGTATCGGCCGCTGATGGAGAAAAAGGGGCAGCGGTTTCAATGTGACGTTGGCGAAAGAGGGCCGGTCGAACAGGGCAATTCGCTGTTGTTGTCGGCATTGTTGCGCAATCTGATTGACAATGCGGTGCGTTACGGTTTGTCGCCGGCACAAATAACGCTGACGATTGCCGTCGACCGGATTGAAGTTGTCAATACCGTTGCCCGAGGAACGGAGCAATATCTGCCGCGGTTGGGCGAACGTTTTTTCCGTCCGGCCGGGCAAAATGAAAACGGCAGCGGGCTGGGATTGTCAATCGTCGAAAAAATTGCGGCGCTTCATGGCTGCAAAATCGAAATTTCAGCTGACGGCGGCGTTTTTTCGGTTGTTGTCGAGCCGTTGTGATTTTTTAGACAAAAACGGTTGACAAACGACGTGGCTTTGCTTATGATAAAAAGCAAGAAGAATTATTAAAATTTATAGATATGGCTTACAAGATTAAGTACAAAAGACTTTGGATATCGGTCATCGGCTGGATCCTGGTCGGGGGTTTTATCAACAACCTCTACGTTCATCCTTTCACCGACATTGAGTTGGTAGATTGGAACGGTCTGATCACTTCTTTGGGTATTCTGCTCGGTATCAGCGGTACTCGCGACTACTTTCTCAGAAAATCGCTGGCCAAACTTCCGGAAAACGCTTCGGGAAAAGGCTGGCAGAGAATGTGGATTCCGTGGGTCGGCTGGACGCTTGCCGGAGGATACTTCATCAATTGCATTATCGCGCCCTACATTGACTTTCAGGTCAACGACTGGTCACAGCTGATAACGGCATTGACGGTTATCCTGGGTATCAGCGGCGCCCGCGACGTTGGGTTACGCAAGAAGGATGACAAAGAAGAAAAAGAGGAAGAATAAAACCTTGCTCTTTAATCTTAAAAAAAAGAAGCGGAATATTCCGCTTCTTTTTTGTTTTAAACGTCAACACCGAATTAAGCGGGTTTTGCAAAAACCGCCAGGCGGCGAATTTCTGAAAAAACAGATAAACATCAGTGAGTTGTCGCGAAAAATTCTTGACAGTCGCAGGGGATGATTTTATCATGCAAAAGTCGATATTAACTGCTTATCAGGATTTTTTGTTGTGACTAAAGCCATCTGACCGGCCTTTTGACGGCTGCTTTTCTTGTTATTTCCTTTTCCGTCGTTTCGGCGCAACCGACAGTGCCGGTTTCTTCCTATTCTCCCGCCTATGATCTTGAGCGTACCAAAGAAACTTTGCGCTCGAAGGCGACCGACGCCAAAATCCGCAAATTTTCCGATCAGTACCGGCAGGAGAAATTAAAAATCTGTCCGGAGACCAAACAGATACGGCGGCAAAAAGCGAAATTTCAACACGTAAGATCATGAAGCTCAAACGGTTGATTTTCGACCGTTCGTCTCTTTTGTCGGATACGTTTTTAGAAAAGATTGCCGCCGAGTACGAGGGAAAGCAAATCAGTCTGGCAGATATCGGCAATATCGTCAACCGGGTGGACCGGGCTTATAAAACGCGGGGTTATTATGCGGCCAAGGCCTATATTCCCAATCAGGACATCCGCGACAATATTCTGAAAGTCAATCTGATTGAAGGAACGGTCGGAAAGGTGAGGATTAAGGAAAATCAATCGACCCGCGAAAGTTTTGTTGCCGACGGCGTCGGAATTAAAAGCGGCGAAATGCTCAATGTTAATACCCTGCAGGACAATATCCTGATGTTTAATGCCGCCAACGACGTCAAGGCCCGGATTGCGTTGGAGCCGGGCGAAAGATATGCGACCACCGATCTGGACGTGATTGTCGAAGAACCGGAACGGGTTTCGGTTTCTGCCTTTGCCGACAACGCCGGACAAAAGTCGACCGGAGTTTATCGCACCGGTGCGCTGGCGGCGGTACGGAGTTTGACCGGATACCGCGACAATTTGAATTTGGGCGGCGTTGTGAGCGAAGGTTCAAACGCCCTGTTCGGCTCTTTTGATATTCCGGAACCGTGGTTTAATACCCGGATCGGCGTCGGCGCCGACTATTCGGATACCGAAATTGTCGGCGGCGATCTGAGAGCGTTGGACGTTACCGGCAACTTTTATAATTATTACTTCTATTTGAAACGGCCGGTTTATGTCACCGACAGTTTTGTCAACAATCTTAATTTTACCACCAGTTTTAAAAACGGCGCCAGTTATATCGGCGATTTTCGTACCCAAAAGGTTTATACCGACACGCTGAGTTTGTCGTGGGACAGTTTAAAACTGTTTCCCGGCGGTTATTTGTACAATCAGTTGGGAGTGACCAAAGGCGCCAAGCTGATTGACGGCGAGCGTTCGTTTTGGCACTTTAATTATAACGGCGAATTCCAGCAGAGCTTTTGGAAGGACTTTGCGGTTAACGTTAAGGCCAAGGCGCAGTACAGCGAGCAGGAATTTCTGCCTTCTTCGGAACAGTTTCAGGTCGGCGGCGTCAATTCGGTGCGCGGTTATACCGAAGGAATGCTGGTGGGAGACAAAGGATTTGCGGTGATGAACGAACTGCAGTATGACCTTAAGCCGCTGATCGATGCCGACTGGGTCGACGGTGCTAAAGTGTTTGCCTTTTTTGATTGCGGTCACGCCTATGCTTCGGATAGCAATAACCAGAAAAACGCCAACCGCGCGTTTATATACAGTACCGGTGTCGGGGCGAGAGTGGGGCTGTTTGAACGGTTTAATGCCAATTTTACCGCGGCGTTTCCGCTCAAGGAACATGATTATTATGATCAAGACGAGGACGTTGAATTTTTATTCTTTATTCAAACCAGAATTTGGTAGGAGCAGATCATATGTTTAGAAAAATTATCACCTATCTGACCATTTACAGTTTTTTGTATTCCAACGTCTGCTTTGCCGCCATGATTACGCCGGACGGGCGCACGCAAACCGCCGTCAGCGTCAACGGCAATACCTATCATGTCAAGAGTCCACCGTTTCGGGTAAAAACGCGTTCAATTCGTTTTCCAATTTTGCCGTTTATCAGGGGAAAACCGTCAATTTGTATCTCCCCGGGCATACCCTGAATTTGATTAATCTGGTGCGGGACAAAAAAAACAACATCGACGGCATTTTAAATTCGATTAGGAACGGCAGCGTCGGCGGCAATGTTGTTATCCTCAACCCGCACGGAATTGCCATCGGCAAAACGGGCGTGGTCAACGTCGGTTCACTGATGCTTTCTACCCCCAATAAAGAATTTATAGATCAGGTGATTGCTCAGGACGGCAGCATTTCGGAACTGGCGACCAAATCGGTTTTGGCCGGCGATTTGCCGATCAATCCCACCGGGGTGATCTCGGTCAAGGGCAAAATCAAAGCACTGGATTCGGTATCGGTTAAAGGCGGCCAAGTGGTGAACACGGGTGAAATTCTGGCCAATCTGAAACCGACCAAAGTTTCCGATATTGTCAATCTCGGCGGAATAGATCCCGATGCGCCGCTGACGTTTAAAGACGGCCGGATCGGAATTTTTGCCGAAAAGGATGTTGTCAACGCGGGAAAAATCAAAGCGGACGCCGGTTTGACGGCTGCCGCCGGAAAAGTGACGGTCAAAGCCAAGAATAACATTGATCTGCAAAACGGTTCACTGATCAGCGCAGACGGTTCGTCGGCATATGAAGGCGGCGGATCAGTGCTGTTGTTGGCCGATAACCGTTCGATTTTGCGCCGGGGAGCAACGGTATCGGCAAATGCTTATTCGGTTGCGGCCGAAGGCGGTTTTGTGGAATTAAGCGCTCTGCGGGAAGTGGATCTTGCCGGCGGCACCATGAGCGCCGGCGGACGCAACGGCATTATCTTCATTGACCCGGAAGTTCTGAACATTTCTTCCGACAGCGCTTATCTCGGCAATGACAATATTTATGCGGTTGCCAATACGATTAATGTCAAGCAGGGGGTAAACCTGACCAAAGAAAACGGCAATATTACCCTGATCGCCCGCGATACCGATGCCGGTTGGGTTAAAAACAGCAGCGCTTTTCTGAATATTGAAGACAATGCGGTGCTGAAAGGTAAGAATGTTTATTTATATGCGTTGGCCGGTGACGCCAAAGTTCTCGACGGTATCGTTACCGGGAAAACGCCCGCAGACAACGGCAGTTCGGCTCTGAGCCAAATCGGCGAAACGGTTAAGGCCAAAGGGCTGGAGTTTTTTGACGCTCTCACCGATAAGGGATTGTTGGTCGGCTACGGCAAAGCCGATGCGCGGGCCGAAATTAATATCGGCAAAAACGTAACGATTGCGGCGGACGAAGAAGTTAAGATCAATTCAAAAGTGGTTTCGGCGGTCGAAGTCTCGAGCCTGGGAGCCGGAATTGATGTTGTGGTCAGCGAAAACAGCGCCGCTTCGGCAATTACGGTTGACAGCGGCAGCAAAATCAGCGGCAAAAACGTTTCGATCGTTTCGGATATTGACAGTTCGACCGCGGCGGAGGCCAAAACGATTGCCTACGGCGACGGCCGGGGAGTGCCGGTCGATATCGCGGTGGCGGTCGGCTTGTCCGATACGACGAACAAAATTGATATTAAAAACGGTTCGATGATTACGGCACAAAACGATCTTACCATCGATGCCGTAACCAAGAAATCGCAACAGGTTTCTGCCGAAGGGATGGCTTATCAGGACGGTTGGGCGGCCGCCGGCGTTGCTTACAGCGAGTCGCACGGTGCCAGCGACGTTACCGTCGGCGGAACGATTAAAGGCAGTACGGTCAACATCGGTTCGGAAATCCGCGCCGTCAAAAACGCGTCCTCGGCCAAAACCACCGTCGGCACCGGTCTTTTTGACCGCCCGCACGTTTGGGTCGGCAATAAGATTTTGGACGGCTTGTCAAAATGGATAACCAAAATTCCGGCGCAGACCCACGCCCAAAGCAATACCAAGCTGGCCATGAGCGGTGCCGTTTTTTACAGCGAACACAGCAATCGGGCCAATGTTAAGGTCCTTAACAATTATGGCAGCGGGCAGACGGCCGCCGATGCCGGAACGACTTCCGTCAGCGGGGACAAGGTGACGATTTCGGCTCATGTGTTGGACATGATCAGCAACAGCGCCGGGGCCAGCGTATCGCCCAAAACCAAAAAAGACGATCATTCCGAGGATCAGAACAAAGAAAACTCTTTTGCCGGCGCGGTCGGCTACGGCGTTTATGACAATGACAGTTACGCGGAGATCGGCAGCGGTGCAGCCGTCAACGCTTCGCAGACTCTTGACGTCGTTTCTTCCAGCGAAGCGCCGCTCGGCTGGCCCGATACATCGATTTTTGATGTTTTTGATAATCTGAGCGGCAACCTTATCGACAAAGGTAAGGGGTTGTTGGATAACATCAGCGATTATATGGAAAAAAATCCGCTTTCGATTTATACTTCGCTGGTGAAAAGTTCGGCCAACACCAGTTCCGGCGGCGCCGGAGACGGGCAGGAAAGCGACACCGGCGTGGTCGGCGTTGCCGGTGCTGTCAACATTATGAAATTCAATCACAAGTCCGATGCTCTGATCAGTGACGGTGCGCAAATCAATCAGCTGTATAATCCCGAAAACCCGAATTTTGAAAAGCTTGACAAGGCGCCTTCGGTTAATGTGGAGGCCAAAAGCTATGCCGAAACTTTGAATGTTTCGGGCGAATACGGCGGCGCTGCCAAATACGGCTTGGGCGGTTCATATTTGCAGACCTGGTATGACAGTAAGGTTAATGCGGTTATCGGTGACAATGTTAAGCTTTATGCCGGCAATTTGGATGTTGACGCCGGCGCCACGCACCGCAATTTGTCGTTGGCAGCGGCCGGCGGTTATAAAAAAGCGGACAGTTTTGGTTTTCAGGGAACTTTCAATTGGTTGAAATCGGATTCGGCCGTGCTGGCGCAAATCAGCCGTCAGGCGGATGTGATGATTGATGCCGCTGACGAAAAAAGCTGTGTTCGCGTCAATGCGGAAAGCACTAACGGTTTTATCAACATCGCCGGCGGCCTGGTTCGCGGATCGGCGGTCGGGATGGGAATGTCGGGCGCACTGAACGACATTACTCAAAACACGCAGGCCGTGATCGGACGGTTGCAGACGGATCCGACGACGGGAGTTCTGCCGGCCGGCCGGTTGTCGAGCAATGCCGATGTGGTTGTCAATGCGCAAAACCGGTCGGCCCTGTATGCCGTTTCGGCAGCGGGGACTCTGGTTACCCAAGGCAAAGGCGAAGACGACGGCAAGCAGAAATTCGGTCTCGGCATTTCCGGCACCGCCTCCTACAATACGCTTGAAAGCATTGCCGATGCTTATATCAACGATGCCGCGGTCGAAGCGCGGGCAAACGGTGCGGGCGCCAAGCCGGATCTCACGCTTACCGCCGATAACGACACTGATGTTCTGACGGTCGGCGGCGGGGTGGCTTTGGTCAAACAAAGCGGCACCGAAGTCGGCATTGCCGGTGCGGTCGGCATTAACAATTTGCGCGGTTCGCGTTCGGCGGCGTTTATTGACAATGCGCGGATCAGCGGTTTTGACAAGCTGAAGGTCAATGCCCGGGCTGCCGGCAATATTATCGCGGCTGCCGAAAGTGCGGCCGGTGCGTTCGGCAAAACCGGCGTAACGATTGCCGGTGCGGTTTCGGTCAATCAAATTGACAATACAGTTGCATCTTATATTCGCAACGCCGATCTCGGGCAAACAAAATATGTGGAAGTCGGCGACGCCGAGATAACGGCGAACAACAGCGCCGATATTTTTGCGTTGGCCGGTAATATCTCCGCGGCTTCCGGCGGCGGTGTCGGCAGTTCGGTTGCGGTTAACAATATAAGTAATACCACGGAATCTTATGCCAAAGACGCTGCCGTCAGGGCAACCGGCGGCAACGTTATCATGACGGCGCAAAACAATTCGGAGATCGAAACTTCTTCCGCCGGGGTAGCTTACGGCGGAAAAGCAGCGGTTTCGGGTTCTGTTTCGGTCAATAATATCAATAACCGTACCCGCAGCTATGCGGATAACTCACGCTTAAATGCGCAAGGCAGCGTTTTGGTCAAGAGTTTTGCCAAAAGCGTCATCAATTTTTACGGCGGCATGATTGCGCTGAGCAGCAAAGGTATCGGCGGCGGCGGAACCGTGACCGCCAACTCGGTGACGGAAAATACTTCGGCGGAAATACGCAACGGTTCGCAGGTAACCGCTTATGGTCACAGCAGCGCCAAGAGCAATCCGGATGATGAAGGCGTAACCGGCGTCGGTGTGACGGCGGCCAATGACGATGTTGTCAATTTGTACGGTGTTAACGCCGGGCTCGGCAAACAGGCCGGGATCGGTGCCAATGTGGCCGTCAGCCGGATTAATAATCATACGGCGGCGCGGATTGACGGTTCTGCCGTCAACGCCGACTTAAGCGGCGGTGGGGATAATCGTTATAATAACGGACAACGGATTACGGTCGCCGCATCTGACCGCACCCGGATGGAAACCCATGCCGGTACGCTCGGCGTCGGCGGTACGGTAGGGGTCGGTTTGTCGTCGGTAACCACTCTGGTCGAAAAAAACACCGTTGCCGAAGTCAACGCCTCCACGGTCAAATCTAAAAATGACATTGCGGTGACAACCGATGCCAAAACTTATTTTAATTCGGTTGTGGTCGGCGGCGCGGGCGGAAAAGTCGGTGTTGCCGGCAACGTGAATGTTGCGGAAATCAATAATCACAACCATGCCTTGATCGACGGTTCCGATGTAACCGGATTTGGCGATACGAGGGTCGAAGCCCGGGATGTCACGCGGCTGGGCAAACGCCTGAATGACGACGGCAGCGAGGAAGATTTTGCGGTAGCGCTGGGTGCCGGCGGAGTCGGTCTTTACAACGGTACCGGCGCCTCGGTTTTGGTGTCGGGGATCAGAAATGACACTTTGGCCAAAATCGCCAACTCGATTGTCGATACGGCGAAAGATCTGGTTGTCAAAGCCGATTCGCAAAGCAGCGTTCTTTCGTATGTATTTGCGGCCGGTTTGGGAATTTATTCCGGCGTTGCCGGATCGGTTGCCGTCAATACGATTGATAACACGACCGAAGCGTATATCAGCGAAGACGACGGTAAAACAACCCGTATTAACGGACGGTTCGGCAACGATTCTCAAGATGTGGTTCTCTCCGCCGTCTCAGATGCCGCGATAGAGAATTTGCTCGGTTCGGCTGCCGGCGGTTTGGGATCGGGCGGCGCCTCGGTTGACGTCTCGACAATCAACGGCAAAACGTCTGCCGGGACCGTCGGCAAACTGGCGTTGAACGCCGGTCGCGACATTGATGTCAAAGCGGAGTCGACTCGTCGGATCAGCGTCGAAGGAATTGCCGGTGCCGGCGGTGTCGGAACTTTGGCCGGCGCGGTTTCAATCGTCAGAGTCGGCAGCGGCTATACGGAGGATATGCAGTCGCAGACCGTCGGTGTGTTGGAAACGGTAAATAATGAAATTTCGCGTAACCACGAATATCAAACCGGTTTAAATTATGAAGGCCTGAACGACGATTTGATCCTTTCTGATTTTGACCGCGACGTCAACCGTGAGTTTGCGGCCGGTGTCAGTCGCGAAACCGGAACTTCGGCTTATATCGGCGCCAGAACCAAAGCATCCGCCGGTCGCAATCTGGCGGTTAAGGCAACCGATGCCGTCAATACCCATAATCTGACCGGTCAGGTTTCGGGCGGCGGCGCCAGTGCGGGCGCTTCGGTGTCGATTACCGATATTCGCAATGCCGCCAAAGCCTACATCGGCGGTAACGCCCAAGTGAAAACGGCCGGGAACCTGGAGATCGGTTCGTTGGTTAAAACCGGGATCGACAGCAAAGCGATGGGTGGTGTGGTTGCCGCCATGTTTGCCGCCGGCGGTTCGGTTGTCAATGTCAATTCGGACAATACCGGACAGGCTTATATCGGCAACGGGGCGGTTGTCGAAGCCGATAACGTGGCGCTGAAATCTCAGGACGAATCCGAAATCGCGGCAACAGCTGCCGGCGTTAACGCGTCGTTGGGCGGTGCTGCCGGCGCTTCGGTTGCGGTTGTTCATAAAAACAATGACGTGCAGTCGTTTATCGGTGACGGTGTACGAATGACGGCGCGAAAGCTGGAAAGTCAGGCCGGGGATGATGTAACGACCGAAGTACACGCGATTGCCGGTGCGGCCGGCGTCGTCAGCGGCGAAGCAACTTATGCCGAAAGTTCAATTGTCAGCAAACTGCGTTCCTACGCCGGCAAAGCGGTTTTGAAACTGTCCGACGGTTTTCGGATGTACACTTCGGGTTCTTCCCGCGGTAATGCGGAAGCGCTGGGTGTCAATGCCGGCCTTCTGAGTGTCGGCGCTTCGGTTGCCAAATCGGGCTTGCAGTTGGATAACCGAGCGGAAATTGACGACGGCGCCGAAATTTCCGCCGCTGATGTTTATTTGGCGGCCGGACAGTTGAAAGCCGACGCCGTTGCCGATTCTCTGGCGGCGGCCGGTGCATTGATCGGCGGCAACGGTGCGACGGCAAATACGGACGTCGGCGGTACGGTCGAAGCTAAACTCGGCGACGGCGTCAAATTAAATAATACCTCGGCGGTGTCGGTCCTGAGCGTAAGCAACACCAAACAGGCGGCGACCGCTTCTGCTTACCGCGGCGGAATTTTGGCTGCCGGCGCAACGGTTGCCGGTGCGCGCGGACACCTGAATACGTTGGCCGGGGTCGGCGCGTTGAATTTGACGGCCGATCAGTTAACGATTAAGGCCGAAGCCGAGGATGTTTTGTATGCCGAAGCTGTTTCCGGCAGCGGCGGGATTATTTCCGGCGCGGCGGCGGTGGCTGATACCCGCAATGAAGCCGCCACCAAAGTCACAGTCGGAAAAGAGGGCAAAAACGGCCATTTCGATCTCAAAGAGCTGAAAATTTCGGCCGTACGAACCGTGAAACAAAACGGGACGGCCAACTCCGTCAACGCTTCGGTGGTCGGTGCCAGCGGGGCCCGGCTTGATAACCTGTCGGTTGCCGAAACGGCGGTCGACGTTTTGGGCCACACCGACTTTGCCGTTAATGACGTTGAGATCAAAGCGCTCAACAGTTACGACAAAAGCCGCAAATTTGCTTACGGTAACGGCGGTTGGAGCGAATCTGATTTGGATTATAATATCGAATCCGGGTCGGGCGGCGTGATTGACGCGCCGGCCGTGATCAGCAAAACCGTCATCGACAATCGGGCGACAGTCAGTTTCGGCGCCGATACGGTTTTTGGACGCAATTTGTTACGGCGGCAAAAAGGAAAGAGCGGAAAATTTGTCGTTTCGGCGCTCAATGACGTTAAAGCGGTTGACAAGGCCAAACTGATCAGCGGCGGCGTGTTGGCGATTGCCGATACGGTTTCGTCGGTGGATAACCGGCGCAATAAAGCGGCGGTAAATTTGAACGGCCGTGTGATCTCCGACGGCGATTTAATGTTGACGGCAAATTCCAACGCCGATCTCAGTTCGGAAGTTTATGTCAACACTTACGGCGTTTCGGGAGTGGCGGCAGGTCGCGCGGTTGCCCGGACTTCTGCCGACAATTCGGTGCTTTTTGCATCCGATTCTTATACGATGTCCTACGGAGATTTGTATGTCTATGCCGGTCAGGCTTATCAGGATTACAGCGGCAGCAACCGGCTTAATTCTCGTGTTTACCTGTGGAACAACACGGCGCTGCCGTTCTCCGATCCCGAAGTTGAAGCCGCCGTCAGCATCAATAATCTGATCAATGTGGCCTCCGGTGCCGTTTTGCGCAGCGGCCGCGACATTTATCTGACTTCGAATATGGGCACGGCGATTGCCGACGGTTTATCGAAAGCGCAAAATCCCTATAATCAGTTGTTGTCGTTGGAAGACAAAGTTTTCAACGGCAGCGTCAATAACGATTCGCGGATTGAAGTCAACGGCATCGCCGAGGCCGGGGTAAACAATATTCAGTCTTATGTGATTGAGCGTGACGGCCGGGTAAAGGTAACCGTCGGTGACGACAGTTTTTACGACGATGACCGGCTTTATCACCAAAAAAGCACAGAAAAGCTTTACAGTGCGATTACAGAGGAAATTGTCCGCCTTAAAGAACTGCGGGCAGACTATATTCACGATCAGGAAGCCAAAACTTATTATGACAAGGAAATTGCCGCTTTGCAGGCAAAACTGACTCTGCTCGGACTTTACAGCGAAAACGGCGGCGTTGTGAACACCACCGTTGATTATATTACCCTTAATGATATTTATGCCCAGCCGGGCGCGATTAATCTCAATACGGAGCAAATGCTCGGCAGCGGAACTTTGTCGGTGACCAGCGACGCTTCGGTGACGATCGAAAACAACAGTCCGGCTTTTATGCGTGTTTCCGATGTCATTATTCCCGAACGCGACGGCGGGACGATCAAACTTAAAGGCGCCGCGGTTACTTCCGATCTGGGCGCGCTCAAAGTGCGAATTGCCGAAAAAACCGCCGCCGATTCGTCGGTCACGATCCGTTCGAATATCCCTGCCAACCAGGGACGGGCGCCCAATATCGACATTGACGGAACCGTCTCCAATTACGGCGGCAATGTCAAAATAGCCAACGCTGCCGACAGCATTTACGTAAACGGCAGCATCAACGGCAAAAACCTGCAACTTGAAGCGGGACGTGATATTTATCAGGCTTACAGCGAGGGTTTCCGTCATATCGGCGGTGACCCGGCAGCGGCATGGAAAGACATTGCTTCCGCCAACGAAAGCAACCATCTGGGTGACGGCACCGCTTCGTCTTCGTCCAACGCCGAAGTGACGTCGCCGCGTTCTTCCATGGTTGCCGGCAACAATATTTTCCTCAGCGGCCGTTACGTCAACCTGAACGGTTTGGTTCAGAGCGGCACCACCGACTATCAGCTCAACATTAACGATCGAGAGGTGCAGTTGGCCGGCGGCTTGACCTCGTCAAACGCCCTTGACGACTATAACCGCAACAAACGGTACGATTATAATGCTTCGCCGTTGTATAAGCTGGCTGACAAATACGGAAACATCGACGCTTATTATAATGTGCTGACCGGGCAGATCGAACTGTCGGACGTCCGGGTGGAAGGCGGTTATGTCGAAATTTACGGCCATATTCTCAATACTTCGGCCGGCGGGGGAGAAATTATGGTTGCCGACGGTTTCGGCCGCGTCAATATCAACAACAATTCCGGTAAGGAAATGGTGGTCAACAATCTGAGTCTGTCAAACCGCATTTCCGGCGTGATCAAAATTACCGATCTGGCCAAGACCAACGCTCAGGGAGATTATCTACAAACGACTTATACCCGCAACGGCAATCAGATTACGGTGGCGGACAACAACGGTACCAACCGTCAAATTGAGGCGGCGCAGGATGCCGAAGGAAAATCGAGTGCCGTGTATTCGCCGTCGGCCGGTCAGCGTTATGTTTGGACCACCGGACAAAAGTCCACCAGCGAAACCACCAAAACCTATCAGGGAGAGTCGTTCTGGGGAATGGACTGGCTGGTTCCCGATACCGGAGAAGGCATAACGGTTACCGGTCCCACCCCGGTAGGAGACCCGGTTCGTTTGGCTGAAGGCGAACGGATAGAAATCAGTGCCTCGGACAATTTGTACGAATATAACAAAGATTCTTATGTGTCGGATCAGGAACAGCATATTTATCATAACGTTGACACTTGGAGCGAAGGTTGGTGGATTTTCTCGGTTGACAAATATAAAGTGACCGACAAGTACCAAACCGGCACCACTCACGTCAATACCCACAGCATCAAAGCCGATTATGACGTCAAAGTGTCGTTTAAGGGGTATGACAGCGCGCTGGCGGATATCGTTTCGCGCTCAGACATTATTTTGAGCGGGGTTGTCAACAATCAGGGCGGCACCACCAATATTGTTACCGAGGGTGCGGTCAGAACCGGTTCCGATTATGCGCGCATTTTGGGACAGGGGCTTAATATTACCGCCAACAACGGTATCGGTGCCGACGGGACGGCGCTGGCGGTGGATATTGCGGGCGGAAATCTCAATGTGACCAACCGGGTGAAGGGTGATGTCAATCTGCAAACCGCCGGCAGCGATTTTGTGTTCCGAAACGTTGTAAACAACGGCGGCAACACGTCTGTGTTTGCCAACGGAAGCATCCGCGGTATTGCCGCCGATTCGCTGATCAGCGGCCGACAGATCAATCTGACTGCTTCGACCGGATCGGTCGGCACTTCCGGGCAAGCGTTGCAGATTCAAACGTCGGGTGATCAGAGCGGTGCACTGACGGTTCTGGCGGCTAAAGATGTCAACTTAGCCCAACAGAACGGCGATTTGGGACTGAACAGCGTTGTTTCCCTGGACGGCGATGTAACGCTGAACGTTAAAAACGGCAGTGTTTTTGACGCGAACACCAACGAAGTTTATGATAACAAAACGGTGGAACAGCTGAGCAAAATCTGGGATGACATGGGGCTGGACAACGGCAATCTGCAAATGAAAGAGGCCTTTCTCAATGAGAAAAAAGCAGAATATAATGCTTACTGGCAGTATAAGTCGCGCCAGCCGGACGGTGCCGAACCGGAATTTAGGTTTACGGCGGCGGAAAAACAGGCCCTGCTGAACAAAGAATTAAATGACAGCGAAAAACAGGCAATCGGCGCCGAGCGGATTACCGAAGAATATATTGCCCGGCTGGAAGCCGATAAAACGGCGGAATATAAAAAGCTGGCAGCGGTTTACGGCGATGAGGGAAAATACGGTTCGCAATATGACGCCGGGTGGAATTATCAACTGAGCGAAGCCGAAAGCGCCGATTTGGCGGCCGGCGCCGGTTGGAACAAAAACCAGTTGTCATACAGTATTTTCAAAGCCAAGGAAGGTGATGTCGTCGACACCCAATACATGATAGAAGATCCCAACATTGTCGGTAAAAAGGTTACCGTTGCCGCCGCCGGTTCGATCGGACGTGACGAGGGCAGTGTAGTGATTGATCTGACGCAGTTGGCCGAGGACGGCGATATCGATAAAAAACTGCTGATCGCTTCGGCCGAACGCGATAATTTGGAAATTTCCGAAGACGGCAACACCATTACCGTTTACAAGCGCGAAGACGTTGATATCCATGCCGACGCCGTCAATTTGACCGCGAACGGCTATATCTATCTCGGCGGTGAACAGGATATCAACATCAACCGGATTGAAGCCGGTGCCGATCAGAAGGTTACCATTGCCGGTGCCAAAGGAATTTATAATGTTGCTTCGGCGGCCGACGCTCCCAACATCATCGGTAAGGATTTGATCTTAGAGGCGGCCGACGGCAGTGTCGGCACGGTTGACAAGGCATTAAACCTGCAATTGACGGACGGAGCAAAAATAACCGCCCGCAGTCAAAACGATATTTTCCTCAATTCAACCGGCTCCGGCGATTTGGTCATTGACCATATGTTGGCCAAAGACGGCGTGCTGAACTTAAACAGCAGCGGCAGACTGACGGCGGCGGTTGCCGAAGGAGATATCGTCAATTTGCAGGGGCAGAGCATTGTCGTCAATGCGACGGCGGTCGGCAGCGAAGACGCCTATCTGACGGTGGCTCTCGGCGATCAAAAGGATGAAGAACATACGCTGAGCGTTAACGCCGGCGAAGACGTCAACATCAGTCATCTCGGTGATCGTGAACTGCGGATAAAATCGGCAACGGCCGGCAAGACTCTGCGTTTGAAGTCGGCTTCCGACATTGCCGCCGCTGATGACGATACCGTTTTGTCGGGATCGCGGATTGAGTTTAACGGTATTGCCGGTAATATCGGCGCTGCCGATCGTTATATGAAAGTTTCTGCCGATACTTTGCAGGCGTTTGCCGGCGGGGACATTTATCTCGACAGCCAAAAGTCTGCGGTGTTTGAGCATCTCGGTTCCGGCGGCGATACCAAAATCCGTTCTGCCGAAAATATCACTTTGAATGATGTGCGTTCTGACGGCGGCTTTTTGTTGGAAGCTGCTCAAAATGCATGGTTGCGGGATGTGAACGTTGCGAGCGCGCTGACGGTTGAGAGCGCCGGCAAACTGACAGCAGATAATCTGGATGCCGGCAAGACCGTAACTTTGACCGCTGCGGAAGCCGATTTGGATCATATTCGTGCCGACGGTGACATCAGAGTGGCGGTTGACGGCGCTAATCTGATCGGTGCCTTAACTTCTGCCGACGGCGATATTGCAATAGACGTGGCTAAAGCCGATGCAAACCTGCGCGGCACCCTCAAGGCGGGTAACGGCGAGGTTCGCGTAAGCGCGGCAAATTCGATTTTGAATGCCGGTGCCGGCGCCGAAGGCGCGATCGTTGCCAACACGGTTGACTTGACGGCACAAAAAGGATCCGTCGGTACTGCGGACAATTATCTGACGGTCGATTCTTCCTATCACCGTGCCGGTTGGATCAATGCATTGGCTCAAAAAGGAATTTATATTGACGAGGTCAGCGGCCCGATGAATATCCGTCAATTTGTTTCCGGCGGCGACATTGACATGCGGGTGGACAGTTCGGTTGTCGGTATCGCCCATGCCGATCCTGCCCTGCCGCATTTTAAGGCCGATAACATCACGTTGCATTCCAAAGGGCAGATCGGTCGTTCGGATAATCCGTTGGTGCTGGCGCTGAATAATAATCGCCGGGGCAAAATCAATTTGCAGGCCGGTCAGGGGATTGCCGTTCGCAAATTAGGAGATGGTTTGGTTTCGGATTATATTTATAATGACGGCAGGGGCAAAATATGGATTGAACTTCCGTCGGGGCATGCCCATATTGCCGATGTTCGGGCTGTTGACGGCTTTGAACTGACGATCCGCGAGGGAATGCCGTTCTACAATATCTGGTTGACCAACCTTGATCTGGAAGCGCGGATGATTAATCCGCCGTATACCGAGTATCCGGAAGAAAATCCGATTCGGATCATGAGTCGGCCGCTGGACGCGCGTTATCGCTTGCAGCTGGACCGGGGACTGTTCCTGAACACCGGGAGTGCTGCCGATGAAGAAAAGCTGTCCCTGTTTTAGGGGAACGGCAACCGGCCGGTCAAAAAAAGCCCCGGTCTGATTAACCGGGGCTTTTTGATAAACTTCAGTTTTTGAAATCTTACAAAATGCTCAGATTTTCGGCAGAAATTTTGCCTTTATGTTCGATTGCGTCATAAGAAATTTTCTGGTTTTCCTGCAGAGCGCGCAGGCCTGCTTTTTCTACCGCACTGATATGAACAAAGATGTCTTTCGAGCCGTCTGCCGGTTCGATGAAGCCGTAACCTTTGCGGGTATTAAACCATTTAACTGTTCCATTAGCCATTTTAATTTTTCCTTTTCTAAAATAAATTTACAGATGCCCACCTTGGGCAGCCTGTGCCGTAAAGATTTTTCCTGACGTGTAGAAAAATCTTTTTGGCATAAAAAAGAAAAATCTAGTTCGGGGTTTTGCCGTTTTGAAGCGACCGTAAAAATCTAACGCAGATTTAACAATACACTTATTTTTCTAAATAGCAACCTCTATTTAATTTTTTTTAATTTCTTGACAGGGCAGGGATAAAATGTTTTAGTTTTAAAACGCTAAATTTTAATGAGAATGACTATGACTGCCGATCTTTTGAAAACCAGGCGTTTTCTCCCTTTGCTGATTACCCAGTTTTTGGGCGCCCTCAATGACAATTTGTTCAAAAATGCTCTGTTGACTCTGGTGACGGTCAATATGACCGCACAGTCGGATATTCTGTCCAACCTGATTGCCGGGCTTTTTATTTTGCCTTTTTTCCTTTTTTCGGCCACGGCCGGACAAATGGCCGACAAATATCCCCGCGACCGCATCGCCCGCATTTTAAAAATAACGGAAGTGGTTTTGATGATCGGCGTTGCCGCGGCATATTATTGGTATAACCTGCCGCTGTTGGTGGTGATTATGACTTTAATGGGGGCGCAGTCGGCTTTCTTCGGTCCGGTCAAATACGCCTTGCTGCCGCAACAGCTGCAGCCGCAGGAATTGGTTGCCGGCAATGCCTATATTGAAAGCAGCACCTATATGGCGATTTTGCTGGGGCTGATTCTCGGCACCCTGCTGCCGACGGCAGCTACCGTCGCCGTTTTGATTGCGCTGGCGGCCGCCGGTTATCTGTCGGCACGGCAAATTCCTCATGCGCCGGCGCCGCGCCCGCAATTGAAGATTGCCAAAAACGTTTTTGTTTCGACGGTTGAAAATTTTCGTTTTTTGCGCAAACACCGGTTGATCTTTATGAGCATTCTCGGTGCGACCTGGTTTTGGATTATCGGTGCGTTGGTGGCGGTGCAGATTTATCCCCTGTGCGGAAAGATATTGAATACCGGCGAAGGCGTCATCACCTTTTTTCTGGTTTTGTTTTCGGTGGGCGTGGCGGTCGGTTCTTTTTGCTGCAGCCGCATTTTAAAAGGATTTGTTCATGCGACTTACGTGCCGCTGAGCGCCGTCGGCATGGGCGTGAGCCTGTTTTTGCTCTACTGGTTTTCGTCTGCTTATCCGACTCCGGCCGAAAAAATTTCTTTTGCGGCTTTCTTTTTGCAGCCGCATGCTTTCGGAATAAGCTTCAATTTGTTTGCGCTGGCGTTTTGGGGCGGCATGTATATTATTCCGCTCAATGCCTTTATGCAAAGCCGCGCGCCGAAAGCTTATGTGGCAACGGTAATTGCCGGCAACAATATTTTTAATGCGCTGGGGATGACGCTGGCGGCGGTCTTTGCCGTTGCCTTTCTTGGGTTCGGCTTGTCGTTGCCGCAGTTGTTTTTGGCCATGGCGTTTTTCAGCGGTCTGGTTTCGCTCTATATATGCGCTTTGTTGCCGGATGCTCTGACGCGTTCGTTGGTGCAGAGTTTGCTCGGTTTTCTGTTTCACGGCAGGGTGAGCGGCATTGCCAACTTTAAGCGTGCCGGTTCGAAAGTCCTGATTGTTTCCAACCATGTGTCGCTGCTGGACGGGGTGTTGCTGGCGGCGTTTATGCCGGAAAGAATCACTTTTGCGATTAATACCGGCTGGACTCAAAAATGGTTTATACCGGTGATCCGGCTTCTGGTCGACTTTTATCCGATTGATCCGGCGAATCCGTTGTCGGTGCGCGCCTTGGCCGAGGAAATCAGGAAGGGCCGTAAAGTTATGATTTTTCCCGAGGGGCGGGTGACAACCACCGGTGCGATGATGAAAGTTTATGAAGGAGCGGGCGTGATTGCTGCTAAAGCCGGTGCCAAAATTCTGCCGGTGCGTATCAACGGTGCTCAATATTCCAAGTTTTCCTATTTGAAAGACAAGTTTCCCACTCGTTGGTTTCCGCGTATTACCCTCAGCATTATGGAGCCCTGTCGGTTCGATTCTCCGGCCGGCGGTCGAGAAGCGCGTCATCGGGTGGCGCAGCGTCTCTATAATCTGATGGCCGAAATGATTTATAAGACGGCCGACTGCAAAAGCAGCTTAAGCGGCGCGTTGCTCTTTGCGGCCAAAACTTACCGCAACCGTCATGTGGCGGCACAGGAACCGGGCAGGCGTCCGCTGACTTTCGGCAGTTTGTTGCGACGTAGTTATGTGCTGGCCGCCGCGCTTCGGCGTTGTTGGCCCGAAGCAGAGCGGATACGAATACGGTTTTGCGGCGGGATTGATCATCTGATCTTGTTTTTTGCCGTGCAGCTGTGCGGCAAAACGGCTGAGTTTGTCGCGGAAGGAGAAATGACGACGGAAGAACCGCTGCTGAGTTCGTTAACCGAAGTTCCGGTCAGCCGGGGGGACAAAATCCGCGGTTTTTGGGGACGGCTGCGGCGCCGTTCGCCGGCGGTGTCGCCTGATGCGATTGCTTTAATCCTGCCCGACGACCGCGGCGGGACCGTTGAGCTTTCGCATCGCAATCTTTTGGCAGCCTGCAATCAGCTGAATACGGTTCTGCCGTTAAACGTTCGCGACCGGGTGCTCAACGTTTTGCCGCCGTATACGGTGACCGGATTCGGTCCGGCCACTTTGTTGCCGCTGTTTTCAGGAAGCCGGATTCTCTTTTATCCGCATCCGGGGCACGGTCGGATTATTGCCGAGCTCTGTTATGATAACGAAGCAACGGTTTTGTTCGGTGACGAAACAGTTTTTGCCGGTTGCGGCGAAGCCGCGCATCCGTACGACTTTTTTTCGTTGCGTTGTGCGCTGGCCGACAGTTCGCTTACGGCGCAGACGTTCGATCTGTGGGTTAAGAAATTCGGAGTGCGGATTTTGGAAGGATGGATACCGCAGGCGTGCGGCGCCGCGGTCAGCTTTAACACGCCGCTTTATAATCGCTGGGGCAGTTGCGGCGCTTTGCTGCCGGGCGTATCCTACCGAAACGGCGTTTTGAAATCGGACAGTTTTGCCGGAGGAAAATTTGTTCCGTCCTCGGCTTTGCAATTTGACGATGACGGCTACCTGTGTCCGCCGGCGGATTGTTAAACCGTCTTTTCCGATTCTCGCAAATAAACTTTTTTGACAAATTAAAACTTTGATAGACAAATATTTTTGTCTGTGTTATACTTCTCAATGAGAAAACTATAAACTTATTATATTATGAAAAGAATTATTTTTTTGGTACTGTGCGTAGCAGCTATGTCAGTATCCAACGTTTCCGCACAGGGTTATTATGGTGAACACCATCTTCCCGCCCGCGGATACGCCGATCCCTATTCCTATTCCTGGAGTTCCGGTCGCAGCGGCGTCAATCGTCACTATGAACCGAGACGCGGAAGAGGATATCGTGAGCCCCGGCCCAGCAAAGTAGCCAAGGCAGCATATGTGGCCAGCGAGATTCTGCGCGGTATCGTTATCGCCGATCGGATCTTCGCCCCCTACTGCACCGAAAGCTATTACAGCTATTTCGACAGCCACGAGCCCAACCGTTGGGTTTTCGGCCGTCGCGGTATGCCTTTCTGGCCGGTGAGATACATGAACAATTCGCCGTTCTATTGGTATCCGACGTCCTGCGGCAACATCGCGTTCTATACCAGCACCAACTGTATGTTAGGCGTAACGCTTGACGATCAGGTGCAGTTGATTCGCGATAACAATCGGCTGTATATCTGGAGTACCAGAGGCAGTCTGATGTCACGACAGGAATTGTATGCCGGTTGTCACAGTCATTTTGAGATGAATACGTCTCAAGGGCTTCGACTGGTGGAAATCTTTTATGACGGGGTCTGCCGGGTCAACTATGTTGACACCATGGGCAACGTGATCGAGAGCTACGAACTGTACTAAGGACTTTTTGGGAAAAGGAGCGACGGGTTGAACCGTTGCTCCTTTTCTGTTTTAAACCTGTCGGATCCGGCATTTAAAATACATTTTTTACCCCCATATTAAAAAAATAACCAACAAAGAAGGAGAAAAAAATGTTTTATCTGCGTCCGGCCAACCACCGCGGCCATACTTATACCGAATGGTTGAACAGTTATCATAGTTTTTCGTTCGGTCAATATTACGATTCCCGTTATATGGGGTTCAGCGACCTGCGGGTCATCAATGACGACGTGATTGTGCCTGACGGCGGCTTCGACACCCATCCCCATGACAATATGGAAATTGTCAGCATCGTGATATCGGGACGCTTGAAACATAAAGACAGTCTCGGTCATGAATCCGAACTGGGTGCGGGTGATGTTCAAACAATGACGGCCGGCCGCGGAATTGAACACAGCGAATTCAATCCGTCGGAAAAAGAACCGGTTCATTTTTTGCAAGTTTGGATTATTCCGCAACAGCGGGGGCTGGAACCGGATTATCAACAGCGTCGGTTTGCCGATGATAAGACGGATAATAAGCTTTGTCTGTTAGTTTCGCCGGATGGGGCGGAAGATTCGCTGCCGATCCGTCAGGACGCCCGGATCTGCCGGAGCCGTCTCGAGGCGGAGAAAACGATGGACTATCCGCTGGATGCTAAACGGGCGGTGTGGATTCAGATGATATCCGGCGCGATTGAAGTAAGCGGAAACTTGCTGGTCGGCGGCGACGGTCTGGCCGTTTATAAAGAAGACAAACCGCTGCATATTCGCGGCGTTGATACCCTGTCCGATTTTATATTATGCGACTTGCGCGGGTAAACTTCAGCGTTCGCTGTCACGGCAATTGAATTTCTGAATCGTTTCCGGACTGAGGTGGGTTTTGTTCATCCGTTTCATGGTGCCGTTGTAAGCGTAATTCAGAAAACAATACAGGCGCTTGTATGCGGGAAGGTTGTCTTCGCGCAGATAGCGTTTGAGCGTGTTAACGGCCATATGGATTTTGTTGCCGGAGAGTTGGTTTTGCCGTACCCGATAAAGCATCAGTTCTTCGTTGAGACCATAGAACTTGTAACCGCGGTGAAACAGGCCGACCCAGGTTTTGGCATCTTCACAAAGTTCCCGTTCTTCGGGAAAGCGGATATCCGGAATTTTTTCGCGATCGATCATGACGGTGGACAAGCCGATCTGAGTGGTTTTCATATATTGTACCAAATCGATTTCCGGATCGACTTCAACTTTTCCCTTGCTCAGAACTTCTCCTTTTTCGCTCATAAAAGCAAAACCGGTATGCGAAGCGGCCGCCTCGTTTTGTTGCATAAACTCGACCTGTTTGCTCAGTTTTTCGCATGACCATAAATCGTCCGAATCCAAAAAAGCGACATATCGGCCTTCGGCGGCTTCAATTCCCCGATTGCGGCAGGCGCCGACGCCGCTGTTTTGCGGTTGGTTTATGACTTTAATTCTTTTGTCGGCGGCGGCATAAGCGGCGGCAACCGTCCCGCTGTTGTCGGTGGAAGCATCGTTGACGATAATCATTTCCCAGTCGGTGTAAGTTTGGTTCAGAACCGACTGGACGGTGTGCTTGAGAAATTTTTCGCAGTTGTAAACCGGGATAATCACGGAAACTTTGTCCATTGTAAGGGGGCCCTTTCAAATAAGTTTGAATAACGCATTATATTCCGAATTGTGCTTAATGTAAAATAAAAATTCCCGGCCGGCACCGAACCGGAACAAAAAAATTGCCCCGCTAAAACCGTTGGGTTTTGTGCGGGGCAGGGTTTATACTAAGCATTTATCTTTCTTCATAAAAAGCCATGACAATGCTTCCGATTGCACCGGAAAAAAAGCCGATTCCGGCAAATTTCCACAAAGTGGCGCGCAAATCGGGAGAAACGCATTCAATGTCTGCGGCCAGAACCACCAGGTTAAAAACGATTAAAGCAACGCTCAAACCAAGCAGCCAATGAAAAATTTTTGCTATCGTGTTCATAGTATAAGTTTTTTGGTTAATAAATAAAAATAATTTCTCTTAACCATGATAATACTTTGTTTTTGTCTTTTTGTCAAATATATTTTTGATGTAGAAAAAACCGAAGTTATTCGGCGTTGGATGTAAAGGTTTGGGGACAACATCATTTTATGCCTCTGAATGTGGTCAAACCACTGGATTTAAAACCTGCGGTTTGCCGCGAACTATCTGTTTTTTGGCAATCAAAAGATTGCGAAAAAATAAACGGTGTTAAAAAATACATCGTTCCCGATAAAACATTTGAAAGATTTCCCGCCGTTAAGATAAATTTCGATTGACTAATGGTAAAACAAATAAATTAAAATCCTGATCAGGATAACAAAAGAAAATGCTTTTTCTCAATCCTCCTCAGTTAACGATGTATCGGCTTTAGCATTCAAAAGCTTTTTTAAATTCTCGACTATTGATTTGAGCCAACTTTGTTAACTGATTTTTTTGATTACTCTGACAGTAGGGGATATTTGTTGTTTGAGCCTTCTGATTGAAAAACCATTTAACGAAGGCGTTTGCGGATAAAATCTGTCCCGCTTTTTGATATTTTTCAAATTGTGCTTTTTGAAGTTGTTTGAATATTTGTTTGAAGGGTTCATATCTTTTGTTTTTTGCATTAGCCCGTTTGCAAGCTTCTTTTTTTCTATCTAAATGATACAAGACTTCTACAGAATTTACCCTCATCTCATTCCATTTTCTGCGTTCTTCAACCAAGACTGTCTCTGCCCACTCTGAAATCTGATTTTGGAGTTTCGGTAAATCACAAACTTGACGATGTTTCCTGAAAATAGAGTCTAACAGCCGCAGATGTTTATTTGAAATCATGTAAGTTTCATTTTCTTTTGAAAAGTCATTTATATTTGGATGTTTCATTGAATTTCTCATAAATATTGTCTTATAAATCATATTTATGAGATAAAAATTTTAATTTCAACTGAAGTGACTTTACAAAAGCGTCTGTTAAGCAAAACGGGAAGGCAAAATGTGACGAAGTTAACCATAGGGAAAACTTTTTAGAATTTATTTGTACCGCTGCTTTTAGTTTGTTAAACTGTCAGAAAACGAATCATCAAGCAAAAAGGAAAGTGTATGAAAATAATATTTTTATTTTTAAGCTTTTGGGTGCTGAATGTTGAAAATATTCAGGCGGAAGAACCAGTTAACACAGAAAAAGGAATTCCGACAAAAATTGAACAGGACGTCGAAAGATATCAAAAAGAATGCTCTCAACAAGCTTATCCTGATGATTATCGGGATCATATATATGCGTTGGCGGACGATTCTCTCAAACATGCCAATCAGAAATATCATCAGTGTATCAAGAAGATAATTATTGATAAAATTTCAAGTTTTGCTTCCAAAGAAGAAAGCGAAAAAATAATTCAATCCTTAAATGAACTTCAAACCGGAATTTTGAATTTTTATGGGATTTTATATAATATGAGAGATGACGGTATCGTTGGCCGTCAAAAAAATGATGCCGCTCTGGGATATTATTACGATATTATATTAGAGGACATCATTCAGTATGAGCAAGATCTTCAATATTACTAAGGATATTGTTTCAGCAATTCCAAGGCTTTATTTTTCTCCTTTTGAAACCGTTTTTTTAGGTTATCTTTTATATTTTTTGAACTGTTTTTAAAGTAATGGTCAACATCGCTCCGTTCATTATAAATTTGATGGATTAGTTCCGCATCACTTAAAGCGGACACATCGGTATTTCTGCCAAACCGCCGATGCATTACATGAGAAGCTCCGCCTTCTCCGTGTTGGGTTGCTGTTGAATATAACACGTCCCGAATGACAGGAGATCTGTTATCCAAATTTATTCCTTTTATATCACTGATGTATTTTAATGTCGGGTTTAATTTTTTATCAATAATAAAGTCTTGTTGTGACAGTAAAAAGTCATTATTTTTAGATAAGTCAGCCCAAGTGTTTTTAAATTGAAGCTCTCCCTTCAATGCCGTGTTATTACCGCCGGCTTGCTGTAATCGGTGATAAAATTTTTGATAATTTGGGTGCTTTTGCAAATATCTTAAATAGTCTTTCATAGTTCCGTTTTTGGCCGCAATTTGATAAGTTCCGTAACTCCAGCCGCCTGTTTTATCCAAATTGCCATTGTTCCATAAGTTTTGGCCTTTATGAGATTCATAAAGCCCGCTAAGAGTGCCTAATGTGTAGGGGGCCGGTTTTAAATCATAAGGTCGTCCCGCTTTATTATAAAACGGTGACCACATATTATTGGGATACCCCCAAGCGCTTTCGGTCATGTAGATTTCTTGAGAAATGCTCGGTTGGATTTGTTCGTGAAACATTCCTAAGTTGGGGTTGTTATCGGCTACTTGCTTTTCTTGCAAATACTCTTTGTAAGCGGCATCGTTTTTCACTAAGCCATGAGATGTTTGAATATATTGCGGTTCGCCGCCGTAAGCAATATCCTCCGGTACGGCTCTTGATCTATAAGTCATTTCCTTATCCTTTCAAATAAATTAAAATCCTGATCAGGATAACAAAAGAAAATGCTTTTTCTCAATCCTCCTCAGTTAACGATGTATCGGCTTTAGCATTCAAAAGCTTTTTTAAATTCTCGACTATTGATTTGAGCCAACTTTGTTAACTGATTTTTTTAATGCCGGTCGTCGAACCCTTGTGCAAGGGTTCAAATCCCGTCTTTCCTCATCATTTACAAAAAAAACGCCGCAAGGGCGTTTCTTTCGTAAATGGCGGACAGAAAGGGATTCGAACCCTTGGTACCCTTTAGGGGTACACACGATTTCCAATCGTGCGCCTTCGACCACTCGGCCACCTGTCCAAAACTGTTAAGTTTATTAGCCTGTTTTAACTTATTTTGCAAGATTTATTTTTGCATTTGATGAAAAAATCAGCGCCTAATTTCCCCAACCGACCGCTTGCGAGACGATCACCGTTTTGGTGTTGGGCAGCTTTAACGCTTTTGCGACCGCCTGTTTGTCAAAATAGCCGCGGACGACCGAGGCCAGCCCTTTGGAGGCGGCGTACAGTTCCACGTTCTGGTAGGCGGAACCGGCGTGCATAACCGGATAATCTTCGTTCTTGCTGCCGGTATAAATCAAAACCAAAGGAACGTTTTTCATATAATCCTGAGTTGAGAAAAGCGGCAGGATGTTGTCGCCGCTTACCGGTATCAGGGCATGCTTGTTGGCGTCAAAACGCCAAACGCCGTCTGCTTTCGCCACAAAAACATCCAGATCTTTTTGATTCATCGCGGTCGGAATTGTTCGCAATCCGCCGCTGCGGTTGACGCCGTATGCTGCCCACAGAATCTCGCTTAAGGTCTGGTCGTCAATTTGCCGGTTGTCAAATTCCTTGACCGAACGCCGTTCGTTCAGGGCTTGCATCAGCGGCATTCCGCCGCCGCGTTCCGGTGTCGGCAGTTTATGTTCGGCTGCGGTACCGTTATGAATTATTGTCATGGCCGTCAATACTCCTAAAATTAATTTTTTCACGTTTTTTCTCCCGTAAAACAGATATAATAAACACGGCTGCCGTTTGTAGGCAGCCGCGGATTTAAATTCAACCGACCGGTTTTTCCGGATGAAAGCCGGAAGAGGAAACAACGTTCTTTGTTTTTTCCTGCAGCTGCCGGGTTACCCGGCGCAAAGCCGACGGACAACTGTTTTCGATAAACTTTATCTGCATTTTTTCCAACAAAAAGTTAATAATCACTTCGTCCATCGCATAAGCATGCACTTCCATCGGCATCAGAGCATACAGTTCGTCCTGCTCAAATGCCAGGCAGGTAAATTTGTTTTCAAAAAGTTTTTCGATCATCGGAAAAGCTGACAAATCTTCGTTTTGCCGCGCAATACGGAGCGCTTGGTGAAAAATGAGCGCCGGGACGGCCAGATTGTCGCACAGAGTAATTTTTTCCCGGTTAAGATAAACCGTATTTCCTTCGGCATAGGCGGCGGCCATTGTTCTGATATCGGTGCTGAGGTCTTTGGCGGCTTGGACGGTTTGCCATTCTTCGGCAGTAAAAAATTTGAGAACAATTGCCGTATGATAAACGGCGTTAAAGCTGTCGATAAGGTTGTAACACAATTCACGATGACCTGAAAATTCCGGATTTTGCCAGTTTTCCAGATCTTCTTTCAAACGGGGCACGCTTTGCAGACGATTGCAAAACTGGTTGACACGGGCAGTTTCCTGTTCAATAAATTCAGGCGGCAAGGTCAGACCGAACAGCAGGATTTTGATCTGGTTTTTATAGTCATGAACCGTTTGCCGGTTTTGGTTGAAAGCTGCCTTATCGTGATTGACGACGTCAGTCAAAAGGCCGTCCAAAAGTTCTATTCTTTGTTTGTTGTTAAGGGCTGCAAGTTTGGCATTTGACATTCCGGAAAGCTTGCGTACAGCGGCTTCGTAGTGTCGGCGATTGATTTCTTTCAACCGCGGCCTAAGTTCGCGCGACAATTTGTTCCATTCTTCGATAGAGGGAAAAGTGACACTGCCGAGCAGCCGGTCGAGTTTAGCCTGATATTTGGAAAACTTCGGTTCAATGACCGCATATTGTTTTCCCTTATACTGTCCCAGCATAAGATTACAGTTCAGCAGAATCCAACGATATTCGGATACGTTCAGTTTCATGCCATGCTCCTGTTCATACCCTTATATGATAGCACAGTTGCCGGGCTTTTCCAAGTAAAAACTTGTCGCCCGGCAAACTTATGTAAAAAGGTTACCAGCTGTAGCTGAGCCCCAAACCGAAGGTCGAGGCTTTGTAGTCGTCGCCGAAGGTGTGGTTGGCCCAAC
>OFGN01000540.1_pt1 | contig 39515 bp, 36 predicted proteins | sample 1521821 | NCBI WGS metagenome assembly OFGN01 (sample SAMEA3504094, study PRJEB24116) | mouse gut metagenome | biome: mouse gut; feature: mouse-associated habitat; material: faeces | place: Denmark | collected 2011
AATCCATGAACGCCCAGAGACTCGTGGATTATAAAAATGGCAGCTATGCGCTGGGTGGTGGCGTTGTAGATCCGCTTCTGGAGGATGCGCCTTTCTTTGTAGCAGATTATCATGATTATTATAAGACGGATCGCGGCTACCACAAACGTTCGTTAAATTCCAACGGCGGCTGGAATGTGATTGGCTGCATGTCCTTTATGAACCAGCCCATCCTGCAATACAGCAATGAGATCCGCAGCGCAGCCCTTATTATGCACGGGGAGAAGGCACATTCCTGTTATTTCAGCCGCGACGCTTATGCCGCAATGGTGAAGGATAACCCTTATGCAGACAATAAGGAGCTGCTGATCATCCCGGATGCAGTCCATACGGATCTGTATGACGGCGGTGGAAAGGATGCGATTCCGTTTGATAAGCTGGAGCAGTTCTTTTCGGAAAATATGAGATGACATTATTAAGCTTAATAATCGCAACCGCTGTGGCTTACGCCATCGAAACACCAGACCGGATGTCTGTGAGTGAGATTATGATCCGTCCCACGAAGCAGGGGATTTAAAGGCAGCACAGACCAAAGCATTATTATGCTGTAGTGGGATGTCGTATGCCAGGGCATCCCGCTTTTCATGAGGCATTGTGATGCCGGGCATAAAGTAAGTGAAAATTTGGAGGTAACAGTATATGCGTATCTTGGTATTGAACGGAAGCCCCCGTCCAAAGGGCAATACGAAACAAATGGTGGATGCGTTCCGGAGTGGTGCGGAATCCGCAGGACATCGGGTGGATGTAATTGACGTATGCAGGAAAAAGATTGCGGGCTGTCTGGCCTGCGAATACTGCCATACAAAGGGAAACGGAGCCTGCGTGCAGAAAGATGATATGCAGGAAGTCTATTCCCTGCTGGGGGAGGCGGATATGCTTGTCATTGCCTCGCCGATTTATTATCACGGTGTTTCAGGGCAGTTAAAATGTGCTCTTGACCGCTTCTATTCTGCCGCTTATCCGAGAAAGCCCCGGAATCTAAAAAAGGTGGCTATGATATTAAGCTCCGGTGATCCTAAAATGTATGATGGTGCAATGTTCTCATACAAATATGTTCTTACAAAATCAATATGTGTTTTTCGATTTTGAGGAATCGTTGATTTTCTTTCTGGCAGATTATATAGCAGTTATAGATTTGTTTGTATGGGTAAGCTATTACTTTTCTAAGGGACTGAAATACAGTACACTAGTAAAAACATGATTGATATATGATACATGTTTAGATACGAATAGGTGGTGATTAAACATTAAAAGACGGATATTAGTTATAGCTGACAATCTAAAATTTTTTTAATCTGTCAAAAAGTATATACAGAATGACAACACGGATGTCAACTATGTGATGTCGGTAAAAGAAACTTTGAACACTCTTTTATCCAGTGAATATTGCCTGGTTATTATATCCATCCAGTCATTTACAAACCATAATACTGAGATGATTCGCCTTATAAGGGAAACCTCTCCTTTGCCAATTATGCTTATTGTTCCAAAACTGAGTATTGAAGAAAAAGTTTCTTTGTATTATGCCGGTACAAATGCCTGTTTGGAGCAATCAGTAGATATGAGTATTTGTATAGCACAGGTAAACTCTCTAATACAACTGTACTTAGATGCGAAAAAAAATCACAATACTACATATTGCGGTATCTTTTAAAAACAAATTGTAAAAATACATTACCTGGCATATAATGACAAATAACTTTATATTATCCCCCAAAATTTTCTATCAGCCATAAAAAATATATGAGTAAATCTACATATAAAAACTTTATGCAAAAATAAAAAAATAGGTTGACAGGACTTAATGCATATTTTATAATCCCGAGTTTGACACTTGTGAAATCAAAAAGTGGCTACAAACCCAGTAGTTATGCTGGCTGTAGCCACTTTCTCTTTGGAACCGATTTGTGCTATTTTTTCCCTTCTTCTGTTTTGGTACTTTTTATTATGCTCCGCATGGCTGATTTTGAAATAAATTCATAATCCGTATGAAAGCCAAATGCCTTGTGTAAATCATCCGTCAGAACTGTTCTCCTGTAAGAAGGGATATAGCCGCTTTCCTTTGACAAAAGTGTTACCTGCATGGAACGAAGTGTACTTAGAATCTCATTACAGGTATAATTATTTCCGACCTTTTTCTCAAGCAGGCGGTACACAAGCAGGCTGATGTAACAGGTGAGGAAATGTGCTTTGATGCGGTCTTCCCGCCTGACATAGACAGGACGTGCCTCAAAATCTGTTTTCATAATGCGGAAGTTTTCTTCTATTTCCCAACGCTGCCGGTTGATTTTTAAAATCCCGCCTATATCGCCTTCGAGGTTTGTAATGACAGCATAAAAGCCGTCGTATTTTTCCTCATCCCTGATTTTGTCTGAATCAAGTTCACATACTTTCTTTTCTGCGATCTCTCCATCATTTGTCACATTTGTGGTTTTAATAAAACGGGCAGGATCGTTTTGATTTTTGCTTTTGCGTTTTCTTCCGGGCTGTTCGATCATCTTTATGGCGCGTGATATCTGCTGCTCACGGATCCGTTTCTGGTATGCCTTGTATTTGGGGGAGTAGGTAACTATAACTGTTTCATCCATGTTTCCATTTACAACAGGGATCTCCTTGTAATAAATGGTTTCGTAAACTTCCGGGTCAGATTCATCCAGTGTGGAGATGTCGATCCATTTATCAAAGCCGGTTTTTTTAAACTGTGTAGGTTTCAGGGCAGTTTCCCGGTCTTCTTTGGGCATCTTTTTCAAAGACTGGGTGATAACATAGGAACGGTCTGCAAGGCTGTTAAATCTGCGGTTTGCTCTGCTTCCAAGCCCCGCATCAGAGCAGAAGATAAATTCACTGCAGCCAAAATCTTTTATTACCTTTGATTCAAGAGGTTTTAAGGTTGTCTGTTCATTCTGGTTTCCGGGGAAGATGTCAAAAGCCAGAGGAATTCCATCAGCATCCATAAACAATCCCATTGTAACGATGGGATTAGGGCGGTGTTCCTTACTCTTTCCATAGCGCCTTAGTTCATCTTCCTGTTCAATCTCGAAGTAGTAGTTTGTGCAGTCGTAGTAGAGCACTTTTTTGTTTCTGGGATGAACAAAGTTTGAGTTTTTGTAGAGTTGCTCCTGAATAAGATCAGATTCCTCAGCCATAACCGAGAGTGCACGGTATACATTTGGCAGTTCATACTTTGGAGGTTCAAGCAGTGTTTTACAGTAAGAGAAACTGCTGAGCCTGCTGGAAGGGGAAAGGATCCTTGCATAGATCAGGTCAGTTAAGATGGCTCCCAGGTCATAAGTGTATTTGTGGCGTTTAGAGATTTTTCGACAGATGGCATCGATTTTTAATTCCGTGCACAGTTTTTGGAGGAACAAATATCCGATCTGAAAACAGCGTTCTTCATTCATAGGTATGTAAGCTTTTCTGGAAAGAGAAACCGACACATCGCAGGTTCTGGCATTGTATTCGGCTGTGTCTTTTTCGGCTTCAGATTTTGCCCAGGCCATCATGGCATCAAAGTCATCATCAAACTGTCGGAGTAGCTCATTGAGTTTTCCGAGTTTTCGGTAGATCCGGGAAGAAGTCTTACCGTTTTCTTTCCGGTAGGATTGGTTGATATAAACGTCTTTGTTATTCTCTACACCAGTAATGGAAACATACATAAAAATCACCTCATAAGTATTATAACACAACTAGTGTAAACTAGCACGCATTATTTTTACAAATTTGACAAAAAAATAAGCCCAAAGCAGGCTTAAATACAAGATTTGTGTGTTATGAGGTTTAAAAGGAAGTGTCAAACTCCCGGCTGTGCTGCTTTTTATGTAAGGATGCTCCCCAAATAGGTCATCCACTTTCTAAAACCGCTCCATTAAAGTTTCATAATAAAATAATTTGTGTTTCATTCCTTTTTTACTGTAATGATCCGCCAAATACTGCAGGGCATCCAGATAAAGCATATCAAACTTTCCTTCTTTATCCATAATCCACTCATATCCCTCCTCTTCAAAAAGAGTTCCCTGATAAAGCGGAATTGCGGACTCTAATGTTTTAATGTTTTCCCTGTCACGTATACAGCGGGTGAATTCCGTCAGGTCACTGTTCACATTATCCAGATGCAGTTGAATAATATTCTGTCTGCACTCCAGATGAAAAGGAAGCTGGAAATCAAACAGACCTGAAAAACGTTTCTATTGATAAAATTTTAGCGCACTAACCTGGTAAAAAACAATTTACCTATAATGCATGTAAAAAATGTTGACATTGACCATTTTGTAATCAGCGTGTACAATATAACGATAAAGAGATTTAACTGTAAAAAGGAACGCTGCTCTTTCGAGTTGGCTCATTTATAAAGGTGAACAATATGAGTAATGACAGGAATAAAGAGTTTTTAAACTTTCTTATGGAAAGGTTGAAGATAGAAAGAGAAAAATTTGACAGAACCGGTGTGTATGCATACACCCAGCGTTTGCTTGCTTATAATTCCAATAAAATTGAAGGAAGTACGCTGACCGAGGAACAGACAGCTTCACTGTTTGACAATGGCACACTGCCTAAATCAGACGATTACTACAGAGCAAAAGACGTTGAAGAGATGAATGGACATTTCCTGATGTTCAATAAAATGTTGGATACCTTGGATGAGCCATTAACTCAGGAATTAATAAAGCAATTTCATTATGAACTGAAATCCGGCGTATTTGAGGACCGCGCAAATGGGTATGCAATTGGTGATTATAAAAAACGTCCCAATATGATTGGAATGTATCAGACTGTAAAGCCTGAAAACGTTGAAGAAGAAATAACTATTCTTCTGAGATGGTATTTGGAACAGGAAGTAAATCTTAATTCATTGGCCAAATTCCATGCAAGATATGAGAGTATTCACCCATTTCAGGATGGGAATGGCAGAACAGGCAGACTAATTCTTTTTAGAGAGTGTTTGAAGAATAGCATCGTGCCGGTTGTAATTGAAGATGCAAACAGAAATGAATATTTGGAAGCATTGAAAGAATATCAGGAAGAAAAAGGTATTGATAAACTGATTGCACTTTTTGAGAAAGAACAGCAATTTTATTTGGAGAAGTGTCAATATTTTATGTAGGAATTATATATTCCTGCATTCTTTTATATACATATCCGCTATATAGGAAGGGCCATTCCACCAAAGTTTTGATGACTCATCATAAAGCAATGCTCCTGTTTTTGATGCGACAAAGTTTTTTAATATTGTGGTGTAGTCAAGTTTTAAAACATTAGCCAATTCTTCAACTACCAACGCAACCATTGCGTCTACAGCAAATTTTTTCTGTTCTTCCGTAACATCCTTTAATTTTTCCATATGCGCTCACTTCCTTCAAATGACAGACATTTTAAACCTTTTTCCGTTCTAAAACAAAACTGATCTTTTAAACGTTCCGGAATTAGTCTGCTGATACACAAGCTGTCTGCTTCCTCGCTCCCAATCGTACCATAGGCTCCAACTAAATAAGTCAAAATCGTAACATTGGTTGCATCATCTGCAATCTTTCCGGCTATGATATCATATTTTTTCATTTCTTCAACAACTGTTGGAAATGTATTTGCCTTTCTATGCCCCACAACACAATGCAGCCAGTCAGCATCCGCATTGCAATAAACAAAATCTGCTATATCTTTATCAAAATGATAACAAAATGTTGAAAGCACTCCATATTTCTGGTCTGCGAAAACTACCCCTTGCGCTTTTGCTTTTTTGAGAGAAGCATTGATAAAATTCTCTGCCTGCTGTCTGGATGATGTCAGGTAAAAGCCTTTTCCAAAATCCTTAAAATCCGCACACTTTGCTAAATCCGGAGTCCGCACTTCACAATAGCTTCCATGATAAAGAAGCATACCATCAGATAATTTCAGCACTAACATCCACCCCCTTATTTTTCAATAAAGTTTTGATCTCATCAAATACTGCATAATCACCTTCCATATGAAAAACATCATAACAATCTTCTATGAATTTAAGGATACCGTATTGATCAAACAATATATTTACTTTCTGGATAGGCATATGCCATTCTTCTGATGCAAGGCGGAGTAATCGGACCTGCATAAAAACTATTTCAGATTTTTTGTTCATATCAGGATCTCCTTTTCATAAATTCTAACATAGAATGCTACTGCTTTCAATGAAGCCAAAGTATTTGGTTTTTAATAGCTTTTATTTTAGATTTACCATTAATTTACATATAATACTCATTAAAATTGTTGACACTTTCATCTCCCATCTGCTACAATTATTACATAGCATTGAAATTCTAACGGAAATTCGTTTTGTTAATCTATTTTTCTTTAAAATACCTGAATCTGGTATTTTATCTGTTTTAGAATCCTTGCTAAAACCCAATCAAACAATCAGCAGGGAATTAAAACAGACCTTTCTTACACAAAACAGGCTGTCTTTTCCTGCACCATAAGAAAGGAAAGAAAAACTATGAATACTGAAAAAACTTCGAATGCCGCTAAAAATTTTTATGGCTTAGAGCCAGACCAGCCAGTCTACTTCACTTACAAGGACAGAATTTTCTGGCTCCTGTTTAAGGATAAGCAGCGTCTTTTAGAACTGTACAACGCTCTAAACAACACTGCCTATACGGATGTGGATGACCTAACTGTCAATACCCTTGAAAATGCTATTTTTATGAAAATGAAAAATGACGTTTCTTTCCTGATTGGCTGCGATATGTGCTTATATGAACATCAGTCAACTTACTGCCCTAATATGCCCCTCAGGGGATTGTTTTACTTAACTGATTTGTATAAGAAATATATCAAAGACATTGATCTTAGTATTAAGAAACGAATCATGATTCCCACGCCCCATTACATTGTTTTTTACAATGGCACCGAACATCAGGAGGAAGAATTTTTCCAGAAGCTTTCCACTTCTTTTGAGGATCAGACAAAAGGCTGTCTGGAGCTGACTGTACAGACAATTAATATCAATTATGGTCAAAATAAAGAACTGATGAATAAGTGTAAAACACTTGCAGACTATTCTTACTTTATTGCCGAAATACGGAGCAATTTAAAAACCAGATCTTTAAAGGCAGCAGTCGTAGCCGCAGTGGATACATGCATTCAGAAAAATATATTGAAAGAATTTTTAATTGAACAGAAAGCAGAGGTTATTGCCATGTCCATTTATGAATATAACGAAGAATATGTTAAAAAAGTACTGCATGAAGAAGGGTTTGAAGAGGGCTTTGATGCGGGTAAGTCCACTGGCCTGTCAGAAGGAATTATCACAGGAATTTCTACAAAATTAGTTGAAAACATCGAATCTCTAATGAAAAACTTAAACCTTGACCTGCCAGAAGCCTGCGCAGCGCTTGACACCACTGTAGAAGAGTACACAAAGGCCAAAGAGAAAAATATAACAACTTAAATTTAATATTCATAAAATACCCAGGCACAGGCTGTGAAGCCTGTGCCTGAATATACCATAATTAAAATTTTTATCTCATTCAAACTTTCTCTGCAGCTAACCTTTCACTGCTCCCGCTGTCATTCCTCCAATAATATACTTTTGTAAAAACACATAGAAAACCAGTTCCGGCAGCATAATCATCAGGCTGGCAGCTATAATACCGCTGTAGTCCATAGAATACTGCCCCTTAAACATGGAAGTCATAAGCGACACGGTATTTAGCTTGTCATTTTGAATAAAGGTGGATGCAAAAGGAAATTCATTATAAATATAAACCGCATTAAAAATTACAATGGTTACAAAGGTTGGCTTCATTACCGGAATCACCACTCTGGTGCACAATCCCATAAGCCTGCACCCGTCAATTACCGCCGCCTCTTCAAGTTCCTCCGGAATCCCTCGCAAAAATCCCACGAAAAGCAGGGTATTAAATGAAATATTTACTGCAATATAAGGAAGGATAAGCCCTATTCTGGTACCCAGAATTCCAAGCAGCGAGTCAATCCGGTAAATGGGAAAAAGCAGCACATAAACCGGAATAGCAATTCCCAACAGCAGATAAAAGTACAGATAATCCGCTGTGTTTTTTCTTTTAAATGTCATCCGGGCAATGGCAAAGGAACTCATAAAGGTGATAGCCACACTGAAAAAGGTGGCAATAATTACAATAAAAATCGTGTTAAAGTACATTCTTCCAAAATCAATGGTATCAACGGCCCGCTGATAATTTCCAAAGCTCCAGACCTTCGGCAGTGCCAAAGGTGCATTTACAATTTCATTATTTGACTTAAAAGAAAGCAGCACCGACCACAGAATGGGAAGCATGGCGATCACAAGAATGGCTGTAATCAGCAGGTAAAATAACACTTTTTTCATGTTTTTTTCCATTTCTATGCGCCTCCTTCCTGCTTTTTTCTGGCCACGATCCTGATATAGGCAAATGAGCCGATAATGGAAAGTGTCAAAATAACAACTGCAATGGACATGCCATATCCATATCTTCTGGAAGTAAATACGGTGAAATACATATAAGAAGTCAAAAGCTCCGACTGATGGGCCGGCCCGCCTCCCGTCATCTGGTAAACAAGCTCATATATCTTAAACACACCGGTGATAATTAAAACCGTGTTGATGATAATGGTTTCCTTCAGCATGGGAATTGTAACAAAAAATACTTTCTGAAAGCCATTTGCACCATCTATTGCACACGCCTCATACATTTCCCCCGGAATCGCTTTGATTCCGGAGAGAAATATGGTGGCATGGAACCCCAGCATCTGCCAGGTAAACACCAATGCTAACGATAAAGGCGACCATTTGGTACCACCGATCCATTCAATTGCAAGCCGATCCAAACCAACGCTTCTTAAGAAGCTGTTCAGCATTCCGTAATTAGGGTTTAAAATATATCCCCAGATAATTCCGATAATAATAGGCGCAATCACATAAGGCGCAAAAATAATCATTTTAAAAAATGCATTCCCCTTAAAATCCACATTCATGACAAGGGCCACCAGAAAAGAACCAACAAGAAGAAAAACCGTACCTAAAATCAGCACAAGCAGTGTATTTCGAAGGGCAATTAAAAACAGCTTGTCTTCAAACATTCTGATATAATTGCTGATTCCTGTAAAACTTGCTTTTCCAAGGCCGCTGTACTGCGTAAAACTGTAATACACCGCAATAAATACCGGAATAATTATAAAAATACTGTATATAAGCAGGGTTGGGAGAAGCATAAATACTTTCGCTCTCTTTGTACTTAACCAATACATAATTTATCTCTCCACCATATGAAGATCTTCCACATACTGAGCTGCTTCCTCCGGTGTATAAACACCTGTCATCACCCCAAAGGTTGCATCAAAATAACCATAAGCTACTGTAGTTGACATAGAGTTAAAGGGTTCCGTCACAGCATCCCAGTCATCATTTAATGCTGTAATCATAGCTGCTAAAACCGGATGTGCCTGTGTATCTATAGTACCGTTATATTTAGAGCAGGGCAATGCAGATGTATCTTCTGCAATGATTCTGGTTCCCTCTTCTCCGTAATAAAACTGCCAGAACTTCATAACTGCGTCTAAAAGTGCAGGATCTTCCGCTGCTTTTGCAGATACTACATACACACCTCCTGATGCCTTAATGCCGATCTGCTGAGGATATTCGCTGTCTGAAAAGGTAGGTCCCCAGAAAAATCCAATGTTCTGTGCCATAGCGCTGTTTTCAAAATCCCCAATATCCCATGCGCCTGTGTTAAACATTGCTGCATTTCCACCAAGAAAACGTTCCTTTGCTTCAAAATAGCCAATGTTTGCAATATCCTCCGTGAAGGTACCATTATCCCGCATTTCTTCTACTTTTTCAAAATAATGGATAAAATCGTCATTTGTCCACTCTGTATTTCCTGAATTTAAGTCTTCCAGCTTTTCAAAGAATCCGTATCTTGCAAGCATAGTCTCAAAAGCCCAAATGCTGTAATTATCCTGTGCTCCTACGGTGAGGGGAACAATTCCGCTGCTTTTCAGTTTATTCACTGCATCAGTAAACTCTTCATAAGTAACGGGCGCTGTTTCGATTCCTGCCTGCTCAAACAGTTCTTTGTTATAGAAAAATCCTACCATCATAACTTCACTGGGAATCCCGTAATCCTTTCCATCCACCGTACAGGAATTTACCAGTCCGGGAAGCAGGCTGTCATTAATGCCATAATCATTTAAAGCCCCTGTCAGGTCATAAAGATATCCGTTTTGTGCAAACTCCTTTGCCGGTGCCTGTTCCAGCCAGAAAATATCCGGCAGATTATTTTCTCCTGCAAGCAGTGTCATCTGGGTATTATGTTCGGAAACTTCCTTGCCCGTAATCTCAACATGAATGTTAGGGTAAGTCTCCTCAAAAGCCTGAATAATTTTCATCATATGAGGCTCCTGGGCTTCTATGTTGGCAACATGCTCTGAAAAATGAATGGTTATATCCTGCGTGCCTGCTTCCTGCTCTGCATTTTCCAAAGATGCCCCGCCTTGTTCCTCCTGTGCTGCTGCATTTGTACTATCCTGTACTCCGCCTTCAGGCTCTGTCTGCTTTGCCCCGCATCCTGACGCAAAAAGCAGCGCTGTTATGCTTAACAAACTAATTGCCTTTTTCATTAATCCTGTTCTTTTCATTCAACCTTCCTCCATTCTGAAACTTACGCTTCCTGGTCTTCTATGGTAATGCCATCCAGCGTACCATAAAGTACATCAATTGTTTTTTCCAGTTTCCCGTTTACCTTCTTTTGACTGTACACGCCCCAGGCCTTTCCACAGATAAAGAAGCTGGATAATTCCTCCTCATCAATTACCGGATGAAAGCTTAAAGTACGCCTGTACATATCACTTTTTTGTCCTAATAATGCATTTAGTACGCCCCAGCTTGCCATTGCCCTGCTATAGTGATGCCCTGATTCCACTTCACTGAAGGGGTTTCTTTTATATCCGTCATAGCGGTCACGCACCGATTTGATGATGGTAAGCCCCTCCTCAAGACAGCCTGCATAAATTAAGTTTACCGCTGTTTCATATTCTATCCCCGTCCACACTTCTCCTGCATAGGATAAGGGGAATTTAGGGCGTCCGCCCTCCGGCCAGGTGGCAATCACCAGCCCTCGCTCTTCATTTAAGGCATAGGCTCTGTGAACTGAGTCCGTGTGATAAAAATCCGTCATATAATTATATTTAAAAACTGCTTTCATTGCAGATCTGATATGATCTTCCGGCAGGATATTACCGATTCCGGCCATATGTGCAAGGAATTGCCCCAGAAGCTGATCAGAAAGACATCCCTTTCCAAATTGATATTTATATTTGTCGATTTCTTCCTGCACCTGAATGTAATATTCGCCATTGAACATTAACTCGTCTGCCCGCAGTTTTCCTTTTTGGTATACTTCCTCATACTTGTCTTTATGGGGAACATCTCCTAAAATATCTGCCATTTCCACACAGCACTTAAGCGCTGCAAGAAAAATACTGTCTGTCATGGGATTAGGCCCGTAAAACTCTATATCGTAGGTGGTGTTCTGCTGTCCGTCCAGTACCCCGTCATGATCTAAATCCCACTGTCTCATGGAGTAGTCCATTGCCGCAGATGCCTTGGGCCAGATTTTTCTTAAAAATTCCACATCTCCAAGATTTTTAAAATCCCGGTAGATTCTGACAATACTTCCCAGCTCCCCGTCACAGGCAGGCACCATTTTATACCGTTCCTGGTCAAATACCGAAAACATTCTGGTGGACATGCAGCCTTCCTCATCTGTCTCCTGTAAAAACTCCACATTCCGCATGGTCTTTTCCAGCTCCGGAAACAAAAATGCCACTGTCTGCTCGTAATTCCACACATGAGGCACGCTTCCGTAACCGCATCCAATATAGTCCCGGATTCCTTCAAAACCTGCAAAGGTTCCATCCTCCAGCCAAAAGCAGAGATTGCTCCTCAGATTTGTGATATTGGCAGTTAACGCATCAATCACATAATAAGGAAATGTTGTTTTATGAAACATAGCTTTCTGAAAATCCCTGCTTCCTTTTTCCAGACGCTCCATATGCTGGTAAACATATTCTCCCACGTCCCATGCATTTTTAAACCTGGATGCATAGTGATTTCTGACCGTTCCGTATTCTCCCTTTGCAAATTTATCGTAATCCTCGTCAAACTCAATCCATGCCTTTACCCGGTTAGGAAAATACCAGCTGATCACAAACTCAAAAGTTCTTTCCTCCCCCGGTTTTAAAACCTGACAAGTACCGATAGAACCTATCTTTTCCCGCCTTTTTAAAAAGCTGAAATTGTGAAACTGGGCAAATTCACAGCCCACGCTCTCCGACTTTGTTTCCTTTTCAAGAAGTCCGTCCCTGGTAAAGTCATCCCAAAAGTCCTGAATTCCGTCCACCCATTCCCCGTCAAACCATTCAGTTTTGTAAGTCACATTTTCTTCGTTCATCATGATCGCCATATTTCCATAGCGGAGATGATCTTCTGAAAGTTCTACCGGAGAATAATACAATCCTTTTACCTTTCCCGACTGCCGGTATTCATTTTTCACACTGCCGGCAAGCTTTAAATTTTCAATTACGTCATACCCTTCAAACCCGGAAGCATTGGGCAGCGTCCCCACCAGACTTACCCTTGTTTCACAGTCCGCCTTATTTTTCACCTTATACCGGATAATACCACAAGGAATGCCTGAGTCTTCCGCATTTAAAGGAATAAATGGCGTGAATGCTTCTAAAGAAACCTCCACCGGTAATTCTCCATCCTGAAAATTTACCTGGGCAAAAGGATATTCACACACAAGACTGGAATCCTCCATTCTGGGCAGATTCACCAACTCTGCCTGCAAATATCCATGTGAGCTGGTGTAGGGCGGAAGCAGTCTGGATTCCAGTATTTTCGATACCGGCTGTTCCATTTTTTCGTTTTCCACCCTGATGGCAAAAAAGGAAAGCGGGAACTTGGTGTTCTTTGCCGGCCAGTTAAAAATTTCCCAATCCAAAAATTTCCCCCGGGCATCTACTGAAAAATTGCCTGTCCCAATTCCCCCCAGCAAAAAGCGAACCTGAGAAGCATCCCTTTTATATACTCTGGGCGTCCGGTCATACAATTCTTCCTTCGAAAATGTCTTTCCCCCAACCGTATCCATATTTCTTTTTGTGAGCAACAAATCAATCATCTGCGCCTAAGCGGATATATGACTTGTGCGAGCACAAGTTAATCAGCTACGCTTAATTAGATATTTGACTTGTGCTTATCCTCCTTTCTCTTATTCGGTTGTTCGAATAACTTATTTTATTTAATAACTCCTCTTTATTTTATTGAGGAGTTTTACCTTTTCTCTTGATTATTCGAACAACTTATGTTATGATACTACCATACAAAAAAAGTTTTGTCAATCCCTTTTCAAAACGATTAAAGGATAAACGTAACAGTTCAGCCCTCAATATTCATAAAAGCGTCTGCTTCGCATCCGTCGCCACTGGCGTGGCTCATCTTTTATTTCATAATGAGGCGCTCCGCTCATAAAATAATGAAAAAACTGCTTTGTGTGCAAGCACCCACGCCGCTTTTTCATTATTTTATGGCTGAACTGTTACGGATAAACAATAAATTTCAGGAGGAACTATCATGCACACTACAAATGTACGTATTCCAAAGTACGTTACCATAAAAAATACGTTAATTAAAAAAATTGAAAATGGCACCTACCTTCCGGGAGATGCCATTCCTTCTGATAATGAACTGATGCGCTCCCTGGGCGTCAGTAAAAGCACCATCACCCAGGCGCTAAAGAATCTGGAAGCGGAGGGCTATATCATTCGCCAGCAGGGAAAAGGCAGCTTTGTCACCGACCGCTCCAAATCCCGCCTGGTTCTTTCCTTATATCTGTGTCCTATGGAGCAGGGAGAGGAGCAGTTCTGGATCTCGTTAATTGATGAATTCAACAATTCCAATCAGGGATTTTCCGTAAATGCCACTTTTCTTTCCAATGAAAAGGCTCCCTTGCGTGACTCGCTTCTGCAAAGCTTTGCCAGCGGCAATGCGCCGGATATTCTCTCTCTTGACGGTCCCGACGTGGCTTACTGGGCCTATATGAACTCTCTGCTTCCTTTTGATGATTACATGGAACCTTCTTTTTTAAATTCCTTTATGGAACAGATCATACAACAGGGCAGATACGAAGGGAAGCTTTACCACTTGGGTTACACGGAATCTACCCTCTGCATCCTTTATAATAAAGAGCTGTTTAAGCGCCTGCAGATCAGAATCCCCGCAAATATCACGGAAGCCTGGAGTTGGGAGGAATTTTTATCCATCTGCAGCCTGATCAGGGAAAAAACCTCTCTTCCCTATCCCCTTCTTATGGATTCCGGACGGGGCTTATCGCCAAAATCAGGAGAATGGAACAGCTATTCCGGTCTTCCTTTTATTCTGCAGAATATGGGCAGTTTTTTCAGTGAAGATTTGACGAAGACCAACGGCTTTATCAACTCAGCATCTTCCGTCGCTGCTATGCAGTGGCTGGGCGATCTGTTTCATAAATATCACTATACTCATATTGAAAATATCAGCGCCAGCTTTCCGGACAACTTTGCCATGAGTCTGTCCCTTCCCAGCGCCTATTTTCAATCTCTGAAAAACAGCGAAAATGTAGGGATTATTCCTCTTCCCAAAGGGCTGCAGGCTGCAACGCCTCACGGAAGCTGGGGACTTTGCATGTCAAGACAGACCAAAAACCCCATCCAGTGCTGCCAGTTTATCCAATATGTATTTACCATTCAAAATCAGTTGAAAATAAGCAAGTATACGGGTATTCCTGTTTTAAAGGAAATTTATGAGGTTATGGATAACTTTAATACGGTTTCTAATAACACCAATATTTTGTTTTCCCAACTCCATCACTCTTCCTTTACCAGACCCCAGACTCCGGCTTACCCCTTTTTCAGCAAACAGTTTGCTTATGCCTATTACAACATAGCATCAGGCATGGATGCGCAAAAAGAAATGGATCGTCTGGCAGAGCTGGTGGATGATCATTTGTTCCGGCATAATTATTACCAGATGCCAACACACTTTGTGGAACGCTCTATGTAATCAGGCTTTAATTATATTTATCCTCCAATAGTTTCATCAACATAGAGGGGTATGAAATATATCCCCCCTGATTTTTATAACAATAAATATTATATGGTGGTTTATTTCCCCTTATTTCAGCTTTTTTACATTGACTATTGGGTTTTATATAGCAAAAAAGCATAAACATATCTTTTATACTCTTTCTCTTAGCACTGATCGCCATCAGCTTTTGACAAAGGGCTTTTAAGTCCCCGTTATTCAGCACTGGAAGCGTTTTATCAGGTGCTCCTGCAATAGCAGCAAATACGTAATCTCTATTATTAACATATTTAAATGCCTGCGGGTATGCAGCCTGGTCTTGAAAATATTGTATGCTGCTTATAATCTGTTTTATAGAATGTCTTGCTTCTTTAGGATTTTTTGTTCCTTTTAATTCTATAATCCAGGTAATATTCAGTCCCCTGCAGTTATCTTTTACTGTATATACCAGATTATCACATATAACCTCTCCCTCTGGCAACCCTGCAATTAAACCGCCATCCACCTACCTGCACAATTTCAACCTGATTTCCTGCATCAATTTGTATAGGTACCAATGCTTTACTCTGATGCTCTATGTCATCAATCACATATTTTAACCCTTCTGTCCCCTCAGTGATAAATGACTTCCTCTGCCTTTTGTTTTTTGCCATATCTTATCCCTGCTCTTTATCCAATTCAATGCCATATAATGCAGTGTATAGCTCATTTACCTGCAATGACACATCATCAATTAAATTTGATTCTATTTCCTTTTCTTCTTCATCCAATAATTTAATATAATGCTGCTTTTTAAGTACACTATTTGTAAGCAGCTTATATGCCGAAAGCTCTCCTTTTTTAATTATATAATTTTTATTCAAAACCCTGTAAACCTCTTTGACCTGACCATCTTCTGCCAATACCCCTGCATAATACAGGTTATTAGCAACAGTAAGAATATAGGGGCTGTGTGTTGTGATAAATACACCGCTATCCTGCATATTGGTAAATAAGGCAATGAATTCCATTACTCTTTTTTGAAGCAATGGATAAATATGCGCTTCCGGTTCTTCAATAATCAAAAATACATCTTCTTCCCGTAGCATTAAAACATACATAAAATTTAAAAACCACAAAATCTCCTGTTGCCCTGATGACGCAAAATTAATTGCCACCGGATGCTCAACATCTTCTTCTATCTTCAGGAATTCCCTCCCGCCATTATAAAAATATTCTCCCTTTTCAATGTTTATAATAAAATCTGCAATATTTTTAACATCGAACTGTCTTTTTTCTACAGGATAAAAAAGATGTGCTTTTCGGACGCCATTTCCAAAGCTATTGCGGACACTGTCAATCAGCATCATAAACATTTCCGTTATCAAATCCAGATTGCCAGCATTATTCATTATCGCTCGATTGTTTGACATTACTGTCAGGAGGCTTCGCCCGGCAGGAATATAATAGGTTTCTTTATTATCACAAAAAATCTCATTGACTCTATGAACTATCATTTCATGATTTCTTTTTCGTTCTTCATTTGTAAGTACAAGACTGGTTTTAATTATTCCTTCATTACTATGATACATTTCCCGTATTTCCATTTGCAGCTTTTTAATGGAATTTAATAACTCCGGCGAATAGGTTACGCTTATATACTGTTTATCCCTATCTCCCCTTTTCAATTTCACCTGTATCCAAACGCTCTCCGCATAATCATATTTCATATAAAATTCGGGATTCAAATCCCAACTATATCCAAATAACTTTATAAAAATATTTTTCAATTCAGATTTTATAGCCTTATCAAACCAGACTTTCTCCTGGGAAACACTATTATAAGAATTTGAATCGTACACTTGTGTTAGATAATCGATAATTTTAGTTTTTATAGTCTTAAAATAATAAACGCTTTTGGCAATAGTACTTTTTCCGGTTGCCTGTTCCCCAATTAATAAATTGAATTTTTTAACTTCCATTTCAAATTTTTTTACCGGACCGTTATTTCTAATATATATTTTCTGCATCTTCACACCCCATTACTAACAAGCTGATTATTGTAATATTGTATCATGAAGTTTTATAAGCACACAATAACTAACAGCATTCATTTTTACACAAAATCCACCACAAACTTCCCGCCCTCCTGCCAGGTAATCGAAAGAGGTTTAAGGGAATAATCCGTAATCTGATACCCTTCTCTCGTAAGGGATACGGTAAATTCCGCCATGCCGCCCTTTACGCAGCTTTTCTCCGATTGGGCGCTGATAAAGTTTCCAATAGAATAAAAAACCAGCATCTTATGCCCATCCTCACTGGTGAGAACCTCACAGGGCTGGAGCACATGAGGGTGAGTTCCAACCACCACATCCACTCCGCTTTCCAAAAAGATCTGTGCCCATTCTTGCTGAAACTCATCAATTTGCTCTGTGTATTCGCTGCCCCAGTGGGCAAATACAATCACAAAATCAGCTTCCTTCCCGGCCGCCTCAATATCCTTCCTGATTTTTGCTTCGTCCTCCAATAGATGCACCATATACGGATTTTCTTCCGGAAGTTTGATTCCATTGGTGCCATAGGTATAATTAAAAAGGGCAAACTTAATATCTTTTCTTGTGAGGATTTCATAGGGGCGGTCCTGTCTTTCCGCCTCTGTCTGTATTCCCAGACAGATTACTTCATGGGAGTCAAAAAAATTTTTTGTCAGGTCAACTCCCACCTCTCCCCTGTCAAGGGCATGGTTTGTGGCGCAGGTCACCACGTCAAAGCCGGCATCCACTACCGCCTGCCCGGCTAAAAGAGGCGTTCCAAACCTGGGATAATCGCTGTACATTGCCGGGTTATCCGTATAGGGCGTTTCCTGGTTAATCACTGCAACATCACTTAGCGCAATCACATCCCTCACATTTTCAAACAGGAAATCAAAAGATTCCTCATGGCGCAAAGCATACCTGTAAATCGGTTCATGAATTAAAATATCTCCAAATACTGCAAAAGACACTTCCGTATCTTCTCTGGTAAATCCCCACACGTCCCATTTAAAACTGCTTGTGTTCCCCTCCGGATCAGTCAGCCAAAGTCTGGTAAAAGGGGCGCTTTTTCCATTTGAAGCCAGTTCCATTACATCCTGTCCAATATAAGAAGACATCCACTTAGGCCTGACCTTCTCCTGCTCAAACTCATATATAAAAATATGCTGTGACCACTTTCTTTCATCCTTTTCCACCCAAAAAGGCCTATGAGTTCCAAACCGCCCTGTTTTCCAGCAGAGAAGTATCAGCTCATCCTCCCGGTCATTGTCAATGTCGCAGCACAATGCACTCTGCACCTTCACCTCATTCGGGGAAGTAAAAATCACTTCATCTTCATAGGTAATCTGAGCAGATTTATGGTTTACTGATATATCATATTGACCAGATTGGTCATTGAGTATTTCATTTTTCCACTCTATCCAGCCCGGCAGAAAGGCGCCATTTACCCATAAAACATACCAAATAATGCCCATACCAACCAGCATCAGGGCAAAAATCCCTGTTTTTAATAATAGTTTATTCCCACGCATACTTGAAACGATAGCTTCCTGTCCAATCCGGTTTGGGGATTGACAAATCATAATTATGGTTTCCGTTTTCATCCGCCTGTATGCCCAACATCTGACGCCACTTTGCGTCGGTCAGCCGATCTTCCAGGGGCCAGGAGAACTGATAAAAAGAATAAACGCTTCCCTTTGCAATTTTAATCTTTCCGTCCACTTTAACCACCACATAGATAACAGACGGATTTCCGGTGGCTGCTTCAAGCACAATTCCATTGGGATTTGTTGCAATATCCACCACCACTGCGGCAGGACACTCCTGAGTAGATACCATATCTTCTGTTTCTTCCTTTACTGTCTCATACCAGAAATGCTCAAGGTTGCCGCCATAGCACTGGATAAAGTCATAGTCCTCCGCGGAAAGCACCTCATCTTTCAGCTCTTTATTGGAAATTTTCCACAGTCGGTCCGCTATCTCATACAAAATAGACAGATTTTCCTCATCCGCCTGACTAAGCATTCCATATGCCTTAAGCCCTTTTGACGTCTCACCGGCCAAAGCAGCAAACCTTGCATACACATAGGGCTCCGGCTCCACATATCCCCTGCTGTCAATATCCTCAATATAGTCTCCGCCCATTTCTGCAATTACCTGCTTGGAGTAAAGCACCGTATCATGCTTTAATTCCGTAAAGCTCCCCGCAAAGCATTCCAGATTTTTCTTTGTCCACTCCTTGCTCTGCATGAAAACAGGGTAGCCCTCCCCCTTAGGTACAAGCAATGGCCGAAGGGTATGCAGCCATCCTGCATACAGACTTGACGACCAAAGGGTATCATTTTCCTGACTTAAAAATTTTTTCAGCTGCTCCATATTTTCCCCGTAGCCTGAAAATTCAAACGCTCCCTGTTCCTTCAAAATAGTAAGCGCCATATCGCTGCCAAGAGCGGCAGGCACATCCAGCACATCCGGAAGCATACGTTTATCTCCCGAAGAATTTTCCTTCACGTCACTGTAAATCATCTTCTGCATAATGGCTGCATCGATGGTAAATCTCTGCCCCATAAATCGAAATCCCGGAATTACGTTATCCTCACCGTCCATAATCGGTATGGAATTAATTTGAGGCAGGGGAAGCTCCCCTGTCATTGCATGAAACTGCCGGAAAGCTTCTTCGTCTGAAATTAAGACTTCCAGGGAAATATCCTCTCCAAAAGCCTTTTGTGCGGCCGGCGCGTATTCGCACACTCCTAAGTCATCGCTTGCTCCCGCAAAAAATGAAGTTACTGCATAAATGGATTCCCACAATTCATAGGCCTTCTCATCCTCTGTCAATGCTTTGGTAATCAAAAGGGCGCTTCTTTCCATCTCCTCATTTTCCTGTGCAAAGTGAATCCGGCCATACCACATCATTGCCTGAAAATACTGCTCCAGCTTCTGATCTCCCGCATAATATCCACGGGGAATATACTGGGTATAATCCTCCTCATCCCCGGTAATTTCCGATTTGTAAATCCAATCCGCCTGTTTTATCCGGTCAAGCTCCTGCTGCACCATATCCTGTACATATGCCTTTACCTCCGGCTCTTCCCCCAAAAGCATCGCCCCTATGGTGAAAAATGCAGCATTGCGGGCTGCCGCGCTCTCCCATGCACTTCCCTTTAACTGCTCATACAACGCGGCGCTGTTATCCAGCATTTTAAGGCTGAGCTGGCGGATACTGTCTGATAAATAATCTCTTTCTATATTTTTTAAAAGATAACTAAAGTACAAATGATAAGTATGCATCAAAGAATCCACAGTCACAAAATTGGGAATATTGCTGTATCTGTTTATCTCGTAAATTTCAAAAAATTCATTTCCGGCGCTTCCACATACAACAAACCCGTTTTTAGCGAGCTTGTCTATCATTTCTTCATCTGAAAAATAAAACTGCTCCAGGTTATAGACATTACTCAAATCCGACTCAATAGTATATGGTTCCACACATGGAGATACACTGATCTCACCGCTCTCTTCCATACTTCCAATCAGCGCAGGCCTCCCTCCTGTCCCTGATTTCTCATTCCCCGGGGCACCCGCAGATGCTTCCCCTTCTTTTCCCTCACCATCTGCTCCATTCTCCGTTAAGGAACTGCCCGTCTCATCTTCTCCCGGCTGTCCAGTTGTCTGTGCTGCTCCTTCTTTCGGCTGCTTTTGCAGGCTGCAGGCTGTTAAAAGACTTAGAATCAGCAGCAGACTTAAAATTGATTTTAGTTTTCTTTTTTGCATAATTCCCTTTCCAAATCCTCTATTAAATATTTTTCACTCATGCAGTGCATATCAGAAACACCATCTTTCATAAGCTGGTAAACCTCAGAATGTGCAGATTTGTGTTCCTTCCTGATTACTTATTATTATATTGGTTTAACCGGGAAAATACAATAGAGCCATTTACCACACAATTCCTGCATGACAAATGGCTCTTCCCCACATTATTTATTTTGCATCATATTGACTGCAGATACTTCACTGAATCCCTAATCTCCTTTATCACTTCTTCCCCCGGCGTCTCAAAAGCAGGGCAATATTCCAGATAATGAATGATTCCGGAGGCATCAGGATTTTCAAGCACGCTCCGTATCATTTCCGGTGTTACAATTCCCTGTCTGGTAAATCCCCAGTGCCTGTCCCCTTTTCCATCACACTGCTGTATATGGCATGCACCTACATAGCCTTTGCAAGCAGAAAGCCAATAATTCATATCTGCCGGTTCTTCGTTAAAAGAAGGGCAAAGAACATGTCCCCAGTCCAGAACCAGCTCAACAGGAATTTGTGTTTTTCCGGAAAGCTGTTCCATCAATATTCCCGCTTCCAGTGCAGTACAGGGAATTTCCGTCTGTACAGGAGTGGGCTCTAAATAAAGCTGCTTTAACCCTTTTTGGGCCCCATAACGGGACAAAAGAATTAAATCATCAACCAAACGCTTTCTGACTTCCCCACGCTTAACATATCCTCTGTGATTCTCCTTTCCGGCATCCTGCACTTCTATATCTGCTTTTTTTCTTCCAATATTCTGCAGCCCTTCTAAAGATTCCATACATCCCGCCGGCGTTCCCAGTGCAGGAATTCCCATAGCCGCAGTCATATCAACAGCCCGCTTTAAATAATCCATCCCCATTTTACGTACTCTTTCATCCTCTGAAAGCAGACTGGAATAAGCATATGCAGCCATTCCTGAAAAAGAAATTGTCATTTCAATCCGCCTCTGCCTGAACGCTCTGGCATATTCCCCTGCCAGTTCATCCCGAATTCCTTCTTCCCACCAGGGATTTACCAGATCCCATGAAAACTGCACCAGCCTGACGCCAAGAGAATCTACAAATTCTGCCAGTGCCTGCGGATTTTTCCAGCGTTTATTGCAAAATGACAAACAAAGTCCAATCTCCATTTTTTATAACCATACTCCTTTCTGCCTGCCCCTTCTACTCCAGATTTGCATGTCTTCTCATCATTGTCTTGGAAGTTTCCTGCAGGCTTTCCATTAACTCCAGTACAAGTCCGTCCAACAAAAGCAGAACGCTCTGTTCAAACAGGGCCCCCATAGGCTGCCTGCTTCCTTCCATGCCTGTATTTCTATCTGCAGCATCTTTTTCACAAGTCCCGGGCATTTTTATAGTCAGGCTGCAATTAGCTGCCGCTCTTCCTTCCCCTGATACGGTAAGAAGCGCTGCTTTCGTCTTTTCCTGTTTTGCTTTTTGGGAAAAGCGCACTATGCTTTCCGTATTACCTGAGCCTGAAATCAAAATAAGAAGATCCTCCTCTCCAATGGCAGTGGCGGCCACTTCCCCCACCAGAAAGGCACACAACCCCAATTGACAAAGACGCATTGCAAAACTTCCCGCCACAAGTCCTGATCTTCCGGCTCCTGCAACATAAATCCTTCGCGCCATCAAAATTTCCTGTTTTAATACTTTGATTTCCTGCCTGTCAACCGATAGCAATACATTTTCAATTTCCTTTATGATGATTTGATAGATATCCATATTTATAATCATGCTCCTTTTAAAGTCCAAAGACTTTATTCGTAACACATTTACCTGTTTTCACATGTCTTAAACGGTACATAACATCATTCCCCCCGCATCCAAAATAATCATGCAGCTTTTTATATTCCAAAAACAATTCATCATAAACTTTTACATGATCCGGAACAGGGTTATAAATTTTCTCCACCGGGGCCTTCATTTTAGAAATCGCTTCATAAATGGAATCATAGCCTCCTTCTTTTTTTCCGGCTGCAACTGCTCCAAACATGGCGCTTCCTAAAGCCGGCCCCTGCTCTGCAGCCGAAACATGCACAGGCATATTAAGCACATCCGCATAGATCTGCATCATCAATTCATTTTTTTTACAGATTCCCCCGGCTGCTAATATCTGCTCTACCAAAATGCCATGCTTTTGAAACTGTTCCACATTTATCCTGCTTCCAAATACGATACTTTCCATAATCGCCCGGTAAATTTCCTCCGGCCTGGAAGAAAGTGTAAGCCCCACAATCATTCCGCTTAGATACATATCATCCAGAATACAATTATTACCATTCCACCAGTCCAATGCCAAAAGTCCTGTTTCTCCGGGGCGTAGTCTGGCTGCTTTTTCCGTTAAAAGTGTATGTAAGGATATTTTTTTCTTTTCAGCCTCTCTTTCCATTTCTCCACTACAACATATTTTTGTAAACCATGCCAAAATATCCCCTCCGGCCGACTGGGCCCCTTCATGTGCATAATACCCAGGCAGAATTCCATCTCTGGCTCTCCCGCAAAGTCCCGGTACATCTTTTCCTTCCGGCTCAACCAAAATTTCGCACACCGAAGTCCCCACAATCAAAAGCATTTTTCCCGCCCCGTCTATTCCCACTGCCGGAAGGCAGGCATAGGCATCTACAATTCCACTGCTTACCGGCGTACCTTCTTTTAATCCGGTCACCTGTGCCATATACGAAGTAATCCCACCAGCTTTGACACCCTGGGGCAGAAAATTTGTCCCCAGCTTTTTGACTGCCTCCTGCTCAAATCCCGGTGCAAGCTTTCTAAAAAAATCCTGTGCCGGAAATCCTTCCTTCTGGTCCCAAATTGCCTTAAACTCCATTGTACTGTAACTGTGATTTTCAATTCCGGTCAACTGCCATACAATCCAGTCGACAGCTTCAACCCAGACATCTGTCTGCTCATAGAGTTCCTGATCTTCTTCGTACATTTGCAAAAGCTTTGGGATACTCCATTCCGAAGAAATTTTCCCTCCATAGCGATCCAGCCATTCTTGACCGGTTTCCTCTGCCTTTTTATTAATTTGATCTGCCGCTTTTTGAGAGGCATGATGCTTCCACAAAACCGCATAAGCAAAAGGTCGGTTTCTATATTGCTCCAATCTGCAAAGAGGTGTTCCGTCTTTTTTTACTGGAATCATTGTGGAAGAAGTAAAATCTGTTCCCACTCCAATTACCTGATCTGCCGCGATTCCGGCTAAAGACAGCAATCCGGGAATAAGTGCGGCAACTGCTTCCAGATAATCTCCAGGATCCTGTAAGGCAAACCCTTCCGGCAGTCTGGTTCCGTCCGGCATTTGCTGTTCTATGACTCCATGTCCATACTCGTATATATCGGATGCCATAATCTCTCCACTGGAAACATCTGCAAGAACCGCTCTTGCCGAAAGTGTTCCAAAATCTATTCCAATACTATATTTTTTCATCATTTCCTCCATGCCGCACCAATAACTAACAAATTTTGCTCTACTCCATGCCAATAATCTGTATCTGCACAACCCTTTCCCTGGCTCTGACCTGATCCCAGTCAATCATATAAATGTGGCCAAACTCACCAAGATCAAGCCTGCCCTTTTCCAATACAATACTTTCAGAGCGTCCAAACAAACAAGATCTTAAATGGGCGTCCGTATTTAAGCAAGTCCATTCACCCACTTCCCCTACTTCATTCATTGCAAAATCAATATGTGCCGGGCCAGGATGCATATATTGTCCTTCTGTCCTGCATGTGGGAACCAGCTTTTCCATCAGATTACAGAGATCCTGCTGCAAATACTCAAGCCCGTAAAAATTTCTGTCATGGGATAATTCCTGAATCATTACCGAACAGGTGGTGTGATGAGAATAGATAGTGCAAATTCCCTGCTTTGCTCCTGAATGCATCACCGCCTCCTTTACTTTTTCAGAAATATCATGAAAAGAAGGGCGTCCTCCTGTTGATTGAACTATTATTTTTTCGTTATAACAAATCATTGCTTTCTCCTTTGTCTTCTTTTATCTTGTGTAACATTTCTGCCGGATTCGAGTGATTAAAAAGTGCAGTTCCAATAATCAGCTTATCAGCTCCTGCCATAATACATCTGCGCGCATTTTCAAGATTTAATCCTCCATCAACAGCAATCACCAACTGAGGCATATTCATCTGTTTTCTTATACGGACAAGTTCTTTTATTTTTTCTATGGTTTTCTCCTGAAATCTGCTCCCACCCCTGCCCGGCTCCACTCCCATTAAAATTACAGTGCTGCACAGTGGAAGAAGCGCTTCCTTTCCTTTAAGCTGCGTATCCGGTGCAAAGGAAAGTCCTACCCTTGCCGCATAATTTCCTGCCTCCCGCAGCAGCGCTTCACACAAAAGCACAGAAGGCTCTCTTGCGGTTTCATACTGCATTACCAGTTCTTCCATATAAAGCCCTTTAAAAAGCAGCATTCCTTTCCTGTAATCCTTAAGCATCATATGATACTCTACCGGCAACCTGCAGCATTCCTGAACTGCCTTTGCCATTCTGGGCGTAAACCCCAAATCTTCCACCGCCTCCGGCTCCATAACATCTATGTGAAGCCCATCACTTCCCCATCCCTGTACTCTTTGTACCTCCTGCCTTAAATTCCCATGATCGGATGCCAGCATCGAAGGGGTTATTTTCACTTTTTTCATTTACTTCCACTCCCTGACCATCGCCTTAATCTGTTCTTTACAATCTTCCAGCATCTCTTCAATACCGCATTTTTTACAAAGAACATCCTGCAGGCCATCTGCTATCACGCCTTCAATAGAATAATTGTTGATATAGGTTCCCCTTGCATTTCTGATATTTTCCCTTTGACGCTCCATCTTAACATAATCCTCAAGATGCTCGTTCCAGGGATAGATTGTTTTAATCTGCTCACTTAAATTTACTGTCTGCTTGGGCATAAAACCGCCCAATACACTACATTGCATTGCTCTTGTTCCTGACGTAATCCATTTGATAAATGAAAATGCGGTATCCGGATTTTGACAGTTCCCATTGACAGCCAAAAGCCAGCTTCCCACCAGAGAATACTTGCCCGGCAGAACCGCATACCCTAAACGATCCCCAATACTTCCAAACTGAGAATCTAAAATACTTTTTATATGTCCGCTGTAAGTGCTGATAAATGCAATATTTCCTTTTGCAAAAGCTTCAATCTGCTCATTCTCCATTAAATCCCATATCTGTGGCAGCGAGCATTCATACGCTTCCATCAGATTTCGCACTGCCCTGACATTCTGCAAAGAATCTATTACTACCTGATTTTTGTTCATGATCGCCCCATGAAAACTCCATTGCCTGGGAAAAAATTCCTGTATTAATCCGTTGGGCTTCTTTCCCAGAAGACATGTTCCATATTCCGTGGGAGAATCCTTTGTAAATTCCCGGGTAAAAAACTTCGCCAGAAAATTATACTCTGTCCAGGTGGATGGAAGCCCCAGCTCCAAACCATTTTTCCTGTAATAAGCCCTTTGAAGCGCCGGACTTTTAAAAAGATCTCTTCTATATAAAAGAAGCTGCGTCATACTGACAAGGGGAATACCTATAATCCTGCCATTTCCCCCATTTAGCTTATTCCAGATTTCCGGCACAAAGCTTTTCACATATTCTTTTTCCAGATATGGATTCAGTGTAAGCACACACTGTATCTGGCGGAAATATTCAATCCAGGGGGAATCCATCATGTAAACATCATATTCACTGCTGCCGCTTTCATACTGTTTCATAATTTCTTCGTACAGTTCCTGCTGATAGGTAAAAATTTTTGTTTCCACCTGTATGCCGGATTCCCTCATAAATGCCGGAAGAAGCCTTAACAGTGCAGTTGTCATGGCGTTTGATGTTAATAAAATCTTTAATGATCTGTGGAGCGCCGGTATATAAGAAATCAATTGCTCTTCCTTTACTTCCTGCGTAGGAATTACAATCTGAGTATTTTCATTTGTAGCCGGTTTTTTCACAAATTCCAGCATAAGCTGTGCACATCTTTTTCCGCAATAAACTGCTCTGCGGGGAATTTCACAGATTGATTCACTCCTCCCTGCACTGCTCCATCTCTCTCCCACCGGAACAAAGATATGGGTATCTTTTCTGTCATAAATAGACAGCATTTCCATAAAACTCTCCAATATTCTTTCGCTGGAAAGAATCACATAGGGAGGAATCTCGTCCGCCCTGCCTATCAAATTCATCATATCCGCAAAAGCCTGCAGCTCGCTGAAAGAAACCTGAGACCTTTTCAACTCCTTTGCCTGCATTCCCGCTTCTTCCACTGCAAGATAAGCACCCTCCAAAAAATCTCTTTCCGAGCTGTAAAATAAATCACCGGTAATCAACCATAACTCTTCCACTTTACATGTTTTTGTCAATAAACTGCGAAGCAGATTTCTCACCATGCTCCTGTTGTCAAACACAACACTGGAATAATTTAATTCATCTACCGTCCGTTCTATAAATACAAGAGAAATTCCCGCATCTGCCGCCTTTTTGTAGTATTCCATATCCCGAAAAGATGTAACAACAAAAATTCCACATACACCAAGGCCTATAAACTCGTCAATCAGCTTTTTTTCTTTGTTTATCATATCGTTTGTGGTTCTGGTAATCAGGTAAAAATCATATTCCGAAAGCTCCCGCTGGATTCCTTCTATAATATCCTGATATATGCCTAAAAAGGCAGGAACAATAATCCCCACAAATTTCACGCCATTGGATTTTAGATTTCTGGCCAGCATGTTGGGCTTATAATCCAGCTCCTCCATTGCACTGTAGACTCTCTGATAAATTTCTTCACTCACAGATGCTTTGTTATTTAAAATATTGGATACCGTTGCAATAGAAACACCTGATTTTTTTGCTACATCTTTTATGGTCGGCATGTGCACCTCCTACAGTCAATGCCGGTGCTGCCTTTAGCAATTCCACCGGCATTTCCTTTCTCTTTACTCAGCTTTCCTTTGGCGGCTGTAAAAATTCATAATCATAACTGCAAGCAAGGTTAAGCCCCAGGCCAGCTGCTTTAAGTAAGGGCTGATCGCCGGAAACATATTAAGCCCGGAAGAAAAACACTGCAAAATAAGCGTAGCCAGAACAACTCCCTTTACCGTTCCAAACCCTCCGGCCGGGTTCACACCGCCAAGTACCACGATCAAAATAGACTGCATTGTATAAGAACTTCCAAAATCCGGCCTTGCCGAATTCATTCTTGCAAGCATAATAAATCCTGAAAAAGAAGCCAGCATTCCTCCTGCCATATGCGCTTTTACGGTCGTTCGTTTATTATTCTGACCTGCAAATAAAGCTGCCTTCTGACTGGTTCCCATCAGCTTAAGTCTCATTCCAAAAGTACTTCTGGACATAACATAATGACAGACAAAAACTGCTCCTATATAAATAACCAGCGGTACCGGCAAAAAGCCAAACAGCTTTCCTGTTCCCATCGTTACATAAGTTTCCGGAACTCCTGTAATCGCCTTTCCCTTCGTGATAATCATTCCTATTCCTGAAAAAAGCTGAAGGCTTCCCAGTGTTGCAAGCATGGCAGGAATCTTTAAACCTGAAATCAGACAACCATTTAACATGCCGCAGGCTGCCCCTACCGCCATACATAAAAGGAAACAAATGAAGAAAATGCCTGCATTTTGTATTCCTGACATTTCTTCTTTGGTCCATGAAATCAGCAGCTTCGCCATAAGAATAGCTGTAAGATTTGCGATTCCTATCAAAGAAAGGTCTATCCCTCCTGCAATCATTGCAAACAACACCCCTAAAGCAATCAGTCCATATTCCGGAAACTGATAGGCCATTGCATTTAAATTAGATGAAGTCAGGAACAAAGAAGGCCTTAAAATACTCATGGCTGCAAACAAAACCACCAATAATAAAAGCTGCCGCTTCACACTGTCCCTGGCCGGATGTGCCCAATTTCCGGCTGCAAACATTTGTTTAAATTGTTTTATCATCCTGCTTTCCCTTTCTTTCTTTTTCTGCTTACCTGAAAGGCGGCAATTCCCGTTCCAAGCACAATCAACACTCCAAGGAAAAATTTCTGCCAGTAATTTGGAATTCCCATAAGCTGCAGACTGTTATTAACAATCACAAAAAGCATCGTTCCAAGCATGACTCCCGTGATACTTCCTGAGCCTCCCGTCACCTTTGTTCCTCCTAAAATAACCGCTGCAATTACCGTCATATCCATCCCTGAAAAAGTGTTGGGATGGCAGGTATCCATTAATACCACTCTCGTCATGCCTGTAAGCCCCGCAATAAATCCGGCAAAACCATAAATAAACATATATACAAAATTCACTTTAATCCCGATTCTTTCCGCTGAGCTTACATCACCGCCTACTGCAAAAATGCTTCTTCCTATTGTCGTTCGACGCATTAAAAACCAAACCGCTGCAGTAAGTATGAAAAAAACCAAAAACACGAGAGGAAGGCTGCCTGCCATCTGTGCTTTCTCACTATAAGTACGAATCAGCATACTCTTTGCCAGGTTTTGAATCGGCTGTGGTATCACAGGAATCTCATGAGCATTTAAAATCCCAAATAAAATCCCCTGACAAATCGAACAGGTCGCAAGTGTTACGATCAAAACAGGAAAACGGTAACGCATTATAATCAAACCATTGACCATTCCTATCACGATTCCAAACAAACAGGAAAGCAAAAAGGCTATCATTACATTTCCGGTAAAATTAACCGCCTTTAACAAGATAATCGTGCTGTACATACTAAGCGCCGCCGAATAGGGAAAGGAAACATCACATCCTCCCGATACCATTACAATATATTCAGACAATCCCAGCATCCCCGGTACGATCATGCCCCTTAAAATATCCAGAATATTATTTGAAGTAAAGAAAAGTCCGCTTCTTAACTCTATAAACACAGCCAAAACCAGTATCAAAGCTGCCGTATAAAATTCGTTCCTGGTGTATATCTTTTTCACCCTGTCCATATCTTCCCCTTCCGCTTTTAATCATTTGTGCCAGCTTTAAGCCTGTTCTTCCATCATCCTGCCGCCTCTTTTTCATCAGCGTATTCGCTTCCAATTAACGAATAAAGCTCCGTTTCCGAAGTTTCCGTATTGGTTAGTTCTTTCACAATCTGACCTTTTTGCATTATCAGAATTCTATTGCAATTTGCATACACCTCCGGAATATCATCAGAAATAATAATTATGCCAATTTTTTGCGCTGCCAGTGTACGAAGAATTTTGTGAATATCAAATTTTGCGGCAATATCCACACCTACCGTGGGGCAGTTAAATATCATAATTTCCGGATTACAGGACAGCCATCTTGCAATAACCACCTTCTGCTGATTTCCTCCTGACAGAAAATTAGCCGGCTTATCAATTTCTGTGGTATTTACTGACAGCGATTTCACATACTGCTGTGTAACCGTTCTCATTTTGTCTTTAAGCAGCCTTCCCAGTCTGCCTGCATACATGCCAAGATTGGAAATACCAACATTCCAGTTAATACTCTGAGGCAAAAACAACCCTTCTGACAATCGATCCTCCGGCACATATCCAATGTGATGCTCCATCGCCTGCTTGACAGATGTTAATTTTATTTCCTTTCCATTTTTAAAAATCTGACCTTTTTGCGCAGGCTCCATCCCGAAAAGGGACAGGGCAAGCTCCGTTCTTCCGGAGCCTAACAGCCCTACAATCCCTAAAATTTCTCCAGGATACAAAGAAAAACTTATGTCCCGGTATGCTCCTTCCATAAAAAGACCTTTTACCTCTAAAAGGGGAACCTGTTCCGTCTTCTCTTTACATACAAATTGATCTTCGCTTAACTTCCGCCCTGTCATATAATAAATGAATTTCTCTCTTGTAATTGACGCAGCAAATGTTGTAATCACCTTTTTTCCATTGCGGATAATTGTAAATTCTTCTGCAATCTCAAAAACCTCTTCCAGCTTGTGGCTTACAAACAGTGTGGAAACTCCTTTTTTCCGCATATCCCGTATCAGGGAAAACAGCCTTTTCACTTCTTTCTGCGTCAATGCCGTGGTCGGCTCATCAAAAATGATTAACCTGGCATTATTTAAAAGCGCCCGACAAATCGCCACCATTTGTTTTTGCGCGACGCTTAAGTTTTCCAGTATCTCTCCCATGTCTGCTTCCAAACCAATTTCTTTTGCAATCGCCTGTGCTTTCCTGATATTTTCCTGATTATGAGTTAGCTTCTGATTTTCTGCAATGACATAACCAAAAAATATATTTTCTGCCACAGTGAGATTGGGAAATACGGAAAAATCCTGATAAATGATGGAAACTCCCTGCTTTACAGATTCTGCTGGCGTAAGGCTTTCATATTTCCTGCCATTTAGCAAAATTTCACCTTGATCCGGTTTATAGACGCCTGAGATAATTTTTATTAACGTAGATTTTCCGCTTCCATTTTCACCCATAAGGCAATGTATCTGTCCTTTTTTTACCTCAAGATCAACTTGATCCAGAGCATGAACGCCTCCAAAGCTCTTGCTGATTCCTTTTAAGGAAAGTATTGTATTATCCACCTGTTTCCATCTCCTAACCTGCTGCTTTCTTTCGCAGCATCAGAAATCATAATCTGCCATTGTATCTTTTGTTACACATACCCAGCCGGAGCCCATAAGAATCTTTCCTGTTTCATCCATTGTCATTTCGTTGTAACCTTCGATCCCTAAGTCTACCCCGCTTTTAATCTCTTCTCCCTCCAAAATCCTGACAGCAAGATCACACATTGCATACACCGAATCCGCAGGATCCCATAAAGTGAAATTTTTCATAGTTTCGCTTTCCATGTATTTTTGAGCGGAAGAAGTTGTGGACGTTCCTGTGGTAAATACCTGTCCCACAAGTCCCAGCTCCTCAATTGCTTTTGCCGAACCCGGCGCATCAAATGAGCTTGATCCTAAAATCCCTTTTAAATCAGGATATTTTTTCAACAATTCCTTTGCTCTTTCATAAGCTCCTTCCTGGCTGTCCTGTGATTCCACCCTTTCCTCTTCCACCAGCTCCATATCAGGATAAGCTTCCTTCTGATGTGCTATCGCCGCATCAATCCATTCATTATGCGAAGAAGTAGTTAAAAAAGAGACCATACAGACATATTTACCCTCCTGATTCATCTGCTCCGCCAGAAGATCCATCATAAAAGCTCCATATCCTTCCGGCGTAAACGCCTCCACATCATAATCAATATTCTTAAGTGTGGAACCCTCGTGAGCAATCACAATAATACCGTTTTCTCTTGCTTTCTGGAGTACCGGCTCTAAGGCTTCCGGCGCAATTGGAATAATACACAGCGCGTCAATTCCCTGTGCAATTACATCCTCCACTACCTGCACCTGTTCCGCCGCATCAACAGATGTAGGCGCCTTCTGAAATACCTCAATCCCACGCTCCTTCATAAAAGTCTCCGCCCCTTCTGCCGATCTGATATACCAGGGGGAGGAAGACTCTCCGGCTACCACGCCGATTTTATAGGTTCTGCCCTCTTCACTGCCGGTATCTCCTGCATCCGGTTGTGTTTCCGTCTCTGTCTGGGAAGGCACTTTATCAGGCGCATCCCCACTCTTTTGTCCACAGCCTGTAAATACGGATAAAAGTAAAATAAATATCAATAACATGGAAAAAATTCTTGTAACCCTCTTTTTCATTATTACCTCATTTCTGCCGCTAAAGCGGTCTCTTTCTAAATTCACTGGTTGGCAAATGCCTGTCGACAGCCCTTGCATTATAATGCATATTTTTATGCATTTTTATTAACAACAGATGACAGATAAAGTCTACAATCATTGTTTACACAGATAGTAGCATATGCATTTTTCTGATTCAATAATCTGGGATTGATTATTCCATGAAACGTTTAACGAAAGGATTTATGAATATTTCTTTCAGGATCGTGCGCCTCAAGTCACACAAAAATGCCTTACCCTTAACATGTGCTTACCGACAACGAAAAAAGGAGCGCATCCTGTCAAAGAATGCAGCCCCTGGCCATTATTGCTATATTTTATTCTCTCCTGTCTATGCTAACACAAAAGCCCCAGCCTTTACTTCCTCTCCGCTGTACTCCCCCGCAGAAACAGACTTGGCTCGAAGACAATCCTTTCCCTGTCAGCCTTCTCCTTCTGTTCGATCAGTTCAACCATTTTTTTTGCTACCACAACGCCCATTGCATTGCTGCTGAAGCTCCCTACGGAAGTCAGCGGTGCGTCAAGCACATCGCAGAATTGTGTGTTGTCAAAACCGATCACCGATAAATCACCAGGGATGGACACATGGTATTTCTGGGCCTCTTTATAAATGCCAAAGGCCATCTGGTCATTAAACGCGAAGATAGCAGTAACGCCCTGTCCTAGCAGATAGGGCAGCGCTTCTCCTCCGCTTCCAATGCTGTAATTTCCATAATAAACCAAATCAGGATCAAAGGCGATACCGGCCTCCTTTAACGCCGACCTATAGCCCTCAAAGCGGTCGGCAGTCACCTGCAGGTTGATATCGCCAGCCAGACAGCCGATCTTTTTATGACCGTTTTCGATTAAATGCTTTGTAGCCAGATAGCCGCCCTTGCAGTAGTCAAATTTAACGCCCACACCATATTTTTCATATAAAGGATTGTCACAGCTGACCACCGGCAGACCGGACTGCTCCAGATAATCTCCAATCCGTTTATCCAGCTCGCTCATTTTTGTGTGTGCGGATTTGTTGTAAATAATTCCATCCACGCCGCTGCTCACCAGATTTTTTATTGCAAACTCCGCATACTCCGTATCACGTACTGCTGAGGACGCCATAAGAAGATATCCGCTTTTTTGCAATTCCATATCAATCGCCATAAAATTAGCCGATATGTAGGTGTTGCTGAAATCGTCAGTGACAAAGCCGATCATCTTGCTTTTCTGGGTTGCAAGTCCTGCCGCCAGGCGATTGGGTGTATAATTCATTTTTTTAGCCAGTTTACGAATCTTTTGAATGGTTTCCGTATTCACGCGGCTGGGTTTATCCGATAACGCCAGCGAAACAGTTGCCACAGAGAAACCGCTTTCCCGCGCCAGGTCCTTTATTGTTGTTTTCATACTTATCCCACCAGTATTTTTCCTGACAAGTTCAGCTCTTATTTCCACTTTTTCTGCCAAACTGTCAGGAAAATTATACCATATTATAGTTTATTTTTCATTATTTATATAGAATCGTCATCATACTTCTTGCACCTGCTGTTAAATCCACAATCACTTCATCCTGCTTTAAAGTAAACGAAATATCCTTTTCACCTGAATTTAACACCTCTATCACCATTCCTCCATCCGGATTTTTAAAGGCTGCCGCCTCCACCTTATCCGTATACCTGCTGAGCCCCACCCGGGTGGCGCCTCTTTTGATAAACTTGGAAAAATGTCCTATGTAATAATAGGAAGGCGTTAAAGTCACTTCATCCTTTTGCGTATCCGCCATAACGGGCGCGTTACAGAAATTGCCAATATGAGTGGGACCGCCTGTTTCATCAAGCAGCAGATTCCAGTCCGTATAGGAAACCGTATGGTGATTCAGGCTGCCCATGATATCATGGGCATACCTTTCTGCAAACTCCCATTTTGCTTCCGGCACAAAACCGCTCGCGCATCCTTCGGTAAAGTGAATCGCCAGATCCGGGTACCTTCTGTTAATCAAATCAAGCGTTTCAAAATGATCCCCCGAATACCAGTGGACGCCAATCCCATACACGATCCGCCTGACTTTTTCATCCGCCATCATTTCCTGCGCCCATTCCAATGCCCTGTCTCTGTTATAATCCCAAAACAGCAGCTTTTTGTCCTGCAATCCATATTTGCACATGGCCGGATACAGATAATCCCGAATAAAAATCAATTCCTCCTTAGGAGTGAAGGTGCAGGATTCCCATTTCTGATCCGCATTGGACTCGTTCTGCACGGAAATTCCCCACAGAGGAAGTCCTCTGCCCACATAGTCCGCCATAAACCTGGCAAGCATTTCCGCCCATAAACCATAGCATTCCTTTTTCAGTTTTCCGCCTCCGTTCATCTTACCGCTTTCCTTCATCCACCCTGGAGGACTCCAGGGGGACGAAAAGAGCAGAAGATCCTGAGGGGAAATTTCCAGGGCCGCCTTTAAAAAGGGAATAATATATTCCTCATCTCTTTTAGTGGTAAAGCTCTCAAGACTTTGATCTCCCTCTTTTACATAACTGTAATTTTCCATTGCAAAATCACAGCTTTGAATAGGCGTCCTGCAGAAGTTATAGCAGATTCCTTCTTTTCCAAAATAAGCTTCCAATACCTTTTTTTGTTTTTTTCTCCCAAACGCTGCCACGTATATCCTGCCGCCTCCGTAACCGCACCTCCAAACCCCAATATCCTTTGAAAGGTTTCCCTGGGATGAACGATAAGAAGTCTGTCTTCCTGCTGATGTATGTCCTACCGGAACTGTTTCGTCTCCTGTTTTGAAAGGCGCTGCTCGGAATCTTTTTTCGTTACATATACAATAACATCTCTGCTCATATTATTCTCCATTCCGGAACGTCACAATTTTTTACACTAACTCTCCTGCGATTTTTATCTCAGTCTGACAGATTATTCCAGATAATCCACTACATTTTCAACAGTCACTGCCTGAAAAGGTACAAAAATATCTTCAATTGTGGCAGGATCCACACCATCTCTGATCTGTTTTAAAATTTCCACGCCTGCCTCAGCCTGTCCTTTTGCATCCTGCAGAACCGACATGGTCATTTCGCCGGCCTGAATCAGCTTAAGCGCATCTTCACTTCCGTCCAGTCCTACTGTTATCACGCCTTCCAGTCTGTCTGCTGCCTTTAAAGCTTCAATCGCACCAAGCACAGAATCGTCATTCTGCCCTACAATACACTGGATTTCATCATACACCTGCAGCCAGTCTTCCGTAATGGACATTCCAAGATCCTTTTTATTCTGAGAGTTCATTTCCGATACAATTTCAATATCCCCACGCGCTGCCAAAGCTGCCAAAAGTCCTTCTTTTCTGTCTACATACTGCTGATCGCTGGGGCGGTCTGTCAAATACAGAATCTGCGCATTTTCCGGAAGAACCTCACACAGATATTCTCCCTGCAGGTATCCTGCATCATAATTTTCAGAGCCTACATAAATATAAGCATCATAATTTCCTTCATCCCTCACACTGGCCAAAAATGAAATATATGGAATTCCCGCATTTTTTGCTGCTTCCACCGCAGGAATAGAACCATCCAAATCCATACTGATGGCGCTCACCACTGATGCCCCCTGGACAATAAAGTTGTCAATATTTCCATTTTGAACCGCAACGTCGCCTTTTGCATCTGTTACCAGCACTTCAAAGCCTTCCCGCTCTGCCGCTTCCTTTAAATAAGTTCTGAACTTTGCACAATAAGGATAGATATCATTGTTATTTGCAAATCCAAAAATCAGCTTTTCTCCATCCGCTGCTGCCTCAGTTGTCTCTTCCTGTCCGCTCTCTGCTGTCTCTGCTTCAGTCTCTGATGTCTCTGAAACAGTCTGGGTATTTGCCTCCTGGGTACTTTCCTTCGCATCATTTCCGGTACTGCTGCATCCTGACAATGCGCTGATTAGTAAAATTCCTCCCAAAATACATGCTGCTGCTTTTTTTCTGTTCATAATCTTTTCCTCCTGTTTTTAGTTTTCCGATTTGTTTCCTTTTGTTTGAATATCTATAATAACTGCACCTGCAATTAATATACCTTTAATAATCATCTGATACTGAGTTGAAACATTTAAAAGATTTAATATGTTGTTAATCAGCCCCACAATAACAGAACCGATCAGCATATATCCCACGTTTCCGCTGCCGCCTGTAAAGCTTGTTCCGCCGACTACTGTTGCAGTGATCGCGTCAAACTCATATCCATTTCCTACCGAAGGCTGAGCCGACAAAAGCCTTGCCATCAATATAACCCCTGCGATTCCCACCAGTGCGCCGCTTATGGTAAAAAAGATTCTTTTCTGTCTTTTTACATCCACACCGGCAGCAATTGCCGCCTTTTCATTTCCTCCTATGGCATAAATATTCACACCCAGCTTTGTTTTACTCATAAGAAGAAAAATTGCTATTACCGCTGTAAGCATTACAATAACCGGCATTGGGATTCCCAGAATTCTGCCCTGTCCTAAAAATCTCACTTTTTCCCCTGCGCCGATGGCGGTTCCCCCTGTGTAAACCTGTTTTATCCCCAATTAGGTGTAAAAACTCTGCTCGATGGCGGGCGGCGGCGTACAAAAAATCTATATGGTGTTGTTAAGAGAACCGTCCCGGCGGGACAGGTCAGGCAGTGACCTGTTCCACCTCCGGGATGGGTTTGAGATTAAAATGAATTTCGATAGAAATGTGTCTTGTTTTATTTTCGTCAATGCGCTCATGCACGACGATTTCTTTGATTAAGCGGTTGAGGGTGGCTGCGTCCAGCTCTGTGATGTTGGCGTATTCCTGAATGGCTTCCACCCATTGTTTTGCGTCATTGGCAAGCTGGACTTCATCGGACAGCCGCTTCCTGCCCTCGGACACTTTTGTTTTAAGCTCCGTCTGCTCGGTCTGTGTCCTTTCCAGCATGGTGTTGAAGTTCTGCTCACTGATACGCCCTGCAATCATATCCTCATAAAGCCGCATTACCATTTTGTCCAGAACCTCAATCCGTTCCTCGTCCCTTGTAAGGGAGCGTTCCATTGCTTCCCGCTGTTCCCGCTGCTCGGCTTCACAGGTATTGGTCAGGCGGTCGGCAACCGCTTCCCCGTCCATCAGGGCAGCTCTGGCACATTCCCGTATTTTCCGCAGCACATGGCTGTAAAGGGTGTCATAATCAATCCGGTGCTGGGTGCAGTGGTTCTTTCCAAAGGCATTGTAGGTTTTGCAGGAGTATATCCGCTGGGGATGTTTTGCGTTTGTGTAGCGTATCGTCAGCGACTTCCCACACTCGCCGCATTTTAGCAGTCCGGCAAACAGGCTGATTTCATTGGTCTGCCCCGGACGCTGGCGGGATTTCAGCTTGTTCTGCACAATGTCAAAACTCATGCGGTCAATCAGCGGTTCATGCTGTCCCTCCACCACAATCCAGTCCTCCGGCTTCTTTTCCCCAATCGTGCCGATTTTGAAGCGGTAGTCTTTTTTCTGGGAAGCAATCGCCCCGGTGTAGACGGGATTCATCAAAAGGTCTTTGATAACGGAGAAGTCCCACATATACCGCCCGTTTTCCGGGTCTTTCTTTTCCCATTTGGTGCGGGTATTGCGAAGCCCCCGTTCCCGGTTCCACCATGTGGGGCAGGGGATTTTTTCTTCCTCCAGCCGTCTGCGGATATAGTTCGGACCATGACCGTTCAGGGCATATCCGAAAATCAGCCGCACAATCGGGGCGGTTTCCTCGTCAATGAGCAGATGGTTTTTGTCCTCCGGGTCTTTCCGATACCCAAACGGGGCAAGACACCCGGTAAACTGTCCTTTCTGCGCTTTCAGAAGATAAGAGGAATGGACTTTCTTGGAAATATCCTTGCTGTACATCTCGTTCAGGATATTCTTGAACGGGGCAATATCGTTGTTATCCCGCAGGGTGTCGATACCGTCATTCATGGCGATATAGCGGACACCGTTTCTTGGGAAAAAGTCCTCAATCAAATGCCCGGTTTGCAGATAGTTCCGCCCCAGTCGGCTGAGGTCTTTCGTGATGACAAGGTTGATTTGCCTGCGCTCAATGGCTCTCAACATTCTCTGTAAATCAGGACGCTCCATATTAAGACCTGTGAAGCCATCGTCCTGATAGACTGCCACAACCTCCCATCCCTGCTTTTCGCAGTATTTTTCCAGCATATCACGCTGGTTTGCGATACTGGCACTTTCGCCTTGCAGGTCATCGTCCTTTGACAGTCTGCAATAGACCGCTGCACGATAGCCCCCGGCAAGTGCCGAACCGATTGTTCTGTATTCCATTTCGTTCATCATAGCCATTTACCCACACAATCCAGACGGTATCTGGCTCTTTTGAACCTCATCTTCATTATACTTCAAATCTTTCTTTTTAGCAAGATATTCTTTTGAATTTGTCTTTCCATATTTCTGGGAAATCAGGCTGACGAACACATCGGTTGCGTCAAGCTCCCCGTCAAACACAGTAGTCACATGAATCTCTGTTTTGTTTTTTGCCATAGGCAGTTATCCTCCATACATGAAAATAGCCAGACAGAGGGTGTCGGCAACGAAGTCCGGCAACGGGCTTCAAAAGACCTTGCAAACAATCTCAATCTGGCGATGGTTACTATTTATATTTTTCTTTTATTTTTCTGTTGTTTTGGTTGTCATAGGGGAGAAAAGCCCGCAGTTATGGGATTTTCTCCGGCAACCGGCTCGGCAACGGGATAGCAACAGGGTGTGCAACAGGCTGTCATTTTCAGAATGGAAGCTCCATCTGTTCTGTGACCTCCACAAAACCGTCCACCATTTTTTCAGACGGGTTGCCGGAGTCCGTTGCCGGGTTTTCACGCTCCCAGCCCTT
>OFGN01000559.1_pt1 | contig 38550 bp, 38 predicted proteins | sample 1521821 | NCBI WGS metagenome assembly OFGN01 (sample SAMEA3504094, study PRJEB24116) | mouse gut metagenome | biome: mouse gut; feature: mouse-associated habitat; material: faeces | place: Denmark | collected 2011
AAGGCCCCTTGGGGGGCCTCTTGCAAACCCCCACTTGAAGTGGGGGTTGGTGACTTAGAAATCAAATTATTCGAAGTATACATCCTCTCCTGGTGCATTAGGATCGTAGCCTCCAGATACTGGGAGGCCTGAGAACGCTCCACCACCTATTGGGGCACTGCCTGGGTCACTTCCACCAGAGGGCTGGCCTCCGCTAGAACCTCCATTTGAGGCTGGGGGTTGGGTAGTGCTACTGTTGCCTCCACTGTTATTGGTGTTGGTGGATTGCTGGGGTTGGGGTTTGGTTCGGGAGACTAGCTTGGCACTGACCATTTGGGTACTGCCATCCTCGGTTTTGAGGACTAACCACTCCTTGTCTCCATCCTCTACTTTTCCATTACATACTATCTCTTGTGCATAGGATAAACTCCCTACTTTGTCATAGTCTGTTCCGGGACCTCCTCGGAGATTACAACTTTGCAATGCGTAGAATGTAGTATCCTCCATAGGATTTATGGTGTAGTCTGATTCTGAGATGGTATCTTCTTGGTCTGTTATCTCCGCTTGGATGTCCTCTTCATTTATCCCCGAACTTATTCCACCTACATTAGAATCATCTGTATTTTCCTCTGTAAGATCAACAGTGGGAGAGGGGGAAGGCTCCGGGCTTTCTATGCTTTCTTCCGGCTCTGGTGCCTCTACTGTTGTATCTGCCATGACTGGCTCCGCCTGTTTACTGCAACCTCCTGCACATCCACTAACTGTTAACATAACTGCCGTTAATATAACTGCTGATTTAAACAATTTCTTATTTACCATTTCAGTAACCCCTTTCCTATGGTTTTAAACAATGCACCTGCTTCCTTAAATAAGCTGATCTCTGCTCCGCCAAGCAGGCTTACATCAAAATTGAATAAAGTGAAATTTTCAAAGAGTACTATCTTTTTCCCCTCTGCAATGTCACTCTTTATCTCCTGTTCCAATGCTTCCAGTGCTGATTTCCCTTTGGGTGTAATTCCCTTTACTTCAGGCATCATTTGAAACTCCAGTTCCTCCTCTGAAATCTCTGTCATATCTGATTTGACATATCCTGTTTCTGTCAGTCTGCAGATGTCCTTTGCAAGCCTGTTGAATCCTTCCGTGTCCTGGTTATCTGCAAAATTGCATACTGCTTCACTAAGGCTCGGAAAAGTCTCATGTTTGTCTGCTATAAACTCTTCTAAAGACCGGAGCAGTATCAGCGTTTCAAACTGCTCTTTTGTAATATCCTGTATATCCATATGTTTTTTCCTTTCGTGTATAAATTTATTTAGTGTTGATTATACCATCTTTCTGCATAGTTTTCAATGTTTTCAGAAAATCTTACATTTCCTAGAGCGTGTTTGAAAATTAAAAAAAGCACAAAACCTTTGTTTCCATCTTTAATTCATGCTAAAATAAAGAAAAAGGGAGCTGATACTATGTTAAGGCGTTACGAACTTACCGATCAGGAATGGGAACAGGTTGCATCTTTACTTCCCCCGGAAGAGACAGGGAAAAGTGTAAAAGGGTGCACTGGGGAGTGAAGAACAGCCTGCACTGGGTGCTGGACATAGGATTCCGGGAGGATAAGAGCAGGATAAGGGCCGGGAATGCGGCAGAAAATGTAAATGTGCTGCGTCATATAGGCACCAACCTCCTGAAGCAGGAAAAAGGCTGTAAGATGGGAATTGCAAGCAAGAGAAAAGCGTGCGTTTACTGTGCGGACCACCTTCAGCCCCCTTTTAAAAACCCTCTGGCATACATTATCTTAAATTTTGTTGGAACTTTGTTGGAACGCACCCTTTTTCAATCCTTGGCACACTCCCTTTTTTCCAGTCAAAAAATCTTCCCCACGTCTATATCTTCAGTTAAAAAATGACAGCAAAAAAATACGGACTTTCAAAAAAGCCCGTATTTTCAAGGAAAAATCGGCGTGACAGGATTTGAACCTGCGACTTCTACGTCCCGAACGTAGCGCTCTACCAAGCTGAGCCACACGCCGAAAATATGAAATTTTTACTTGCACCTTGACGTCCCGAACGTAGCGCTCTACCAAGCTGAGCCACACGCCGTTATAAAACAGCTATATCTGCGTAAAAAATCTTTTCTGATTCGGTGAAGAATCCGTACGGACTACTTTATCCGCAACAACTATGATAATACCTTATTTTGGGTATGATTGTCAAGTGGAAATTTATTTGGTTTCAGCGCATGCCTTGAACCTTCCCGGTATTTATGCTAAAATTCGGAACAGCGTATCAGAATCTTTCTAATGTAAAGAGTATGGAGTAAAACGCATAGGGAAATATCATAAAAATGACCTGAGACTGAATGGAGGGTTTGGATGGAATATACAGGGGAGAGAATAAGAGAACTTCTCATGGAGATGGCGGAGCCTGAGTATACAAAATTTTCAGGCGCGCTTCTGGGGCGGGAGGCGGTGATGCTGGGGGTGCGCCTCCCGAAAATACGGGAACTTGCAAAGAAAATTGCAAAGGCCGAAGGCAGGGAATATCTGGATAACATGTTACCTGATGAAAGCCCGGAAAAACAGGCAGAAACGAAAGTACAGGACGGTTGTAAGGAAGAGCAGAAAGGCTTTCCATATATGGAAGAGCTGATGCTGTACGGCATGGTGATCGGCAGCATGAAAGAAAGGCTGGAAATATTATTTCCCTACATAAAAAGATATGTTGACAGGATCGATAACTGGTCCCTTTGCGACAGTTTTTGCGCCGGCTTAAAGCAGACAAAAAAGCAGCCTGAGGCGATGCTGGAATTTTTGCAGCCGTATCTAAATTCGGACAGGGAGTTCGACCTGCGATTCGGTGTGGTGATGCTGATGGATTTTTATGTGGTGCCGGACTATATAGATGAACTGCTTAGGATCTTTGACGGTATTCATCATGAGGGATATTATGTAAAGATGGCGATAGCGTGGGCGCTCTCTGTCTGCCTTGTAAAGCAGTGGGAGAAAAGTTTTGCGTACATGTGTTCACCGGATAACCATCTGGATGAATTTACTTATGTAAAAACGGTGCAGAAGTGCCGGGAGAGCTTCCGGCTGACAAAGGAACAGAAAGAACTTTTGACGAAAGAGAAGGAAAAACATTTTGCAAAGCGGAAAGTACGGAATGTACAGGAGAAGTAATAGAGGGCGGAGGAAATAGAAAGATGTATACGATGGATCTGAAAACATTAAAACCGGATACGGACCTTTCGGCAGCAGCGACGGCAGTCCTGAAAAAGGGAGAGGGGCGCAGTTTAAAGGCGGGAGGGCTCTGGATTTATGATAATGAGATAGCTGAGGTGAAAGGGACCTGTGAAGACGGCGATATCATTTCCGTGGAAGATTTTGACGGCTATTTTATGGGCTATGGGTTTATCAACAGCGCCTCAAAGATCAGGATTCGTATGCTTTCGCGGAGAAAGGAAAACCGTATCACGCCGGCGTTTTTGAAAAAGCGTGTGCGGAATTGCTGGGAATACCGAAAAAGCGTAATTGATACGGAAAGCTGCCGCCTGATCTTTGGGGAAGCTGATTTTCTGCCGGGACTTGTGGTGGATAAGTTTTCGGATATACTTGTGGTGGAGTCTTTAGCGCTCGGGATCGACAGATTAAAACCTTTTCTGCTGGAGAGCCTGAGAGAGATACTGGAGGAAAACGGCATAAAGATTCGGGGCATCTATGAACGAAGCGATGCGAAAGTGCGGCTGCAGGAAGGAATGGAGCGGTTCAAGGGCTTTATAGGGGAGCCTTTTGAGACAAAGGTGGAAATCAGAGAAAACGGCGTCCGATATCAGGTAGATGTGAAAGAGGGGCAGAAAACAGGGTTCTTTCTGGATCAGAAGATCAACCGGGCGGCGATTCATAAACTCTGTCCCGGAAAAAGAGTGCTTGACTGTTTTACCCATACGGGTTCTTTTGCGCTGAATGCGGGTATAGCGGGGGCAAAATCCGTACTTGGCGTGGATGCCTCTGAGCTTGGCATAGCGCAGGCACGGGAAAATGCCAGACTCAATAACCTGGAGGATAAAGTGGAGTTTGTGTGTGCGGATGTGTTTGAGCTTCTGCCAAAGCTTGAAGAAGAGGGAGAGCGGTATGATGTAGTGATCCTGGATCCTCCCGCTTTTACAAAATCCAGACAGGCCACAAAGGGTGCGGTAAAGGGCTATCGGGAGATCAACCTGCGGGGAATGAAACTGGTGAGAGACGGGGGATTTCTTGTAACCTGTTCCTGTTCCCATTTTATGGAGGCGGAACTGTTTGCAAAGACAATCCGGGAAGCGGCAAAAGGTGCCCGCAAAAGGCTGCGCCAGGTAGAATTTCATACCCAGGCGCCGGACCATCCGATCCTCTGGGCGGCGGATGAGTCCTATTATCTGAAGTTTTATATTTTTCAGGTGTGCGGAGAATTATAGGTAAGGCAATCAGCCTTTTAACAATATTCATTACACGCTCTGATCACTATTTCGGCTTCCTCATCCGTCATCTCCGGAAACAGAGGCAGTGTGACGCAGTGGCGGGCAAGATGCTCCGCGTTCGGGCAGTCCCCCTCCTGATATCCCAGATCCGCATAGGCTTTTTGCAGATGGCAGGGTACGGGGTAATGTCTGTGGCATTCTATACCGCGCCTGCCCATATAAGATACGAAATGTTCGGGATCTTCTGCCGTGATCACAAACAGATGGAATACGGGTTCCGTATTTTCGGGATGAACCTGCATGGTTATGGCGGGATTTGTGATCTCTTTGTGGTACCCCCTGCCGATCGCCTGCCGGCGCATAGTCCATTGCGGCAGATATTTCAGGCTTATGCTGAGAACGGCTCCCTGCAACCCTTCCAGCCGGTAGTTATAGCCGATCACATCATGGTAGTAGCGGACTTTGCAGCCTTGGTTTTTGATCGTGGTTATCGTGTCAAAATATTCTTTTTTATGACAGGTCACACTGCCCCCTTCCCCGAAGGCGTAGAGATTTTTTCCGGGGTAAAAGCTGAAACATCCCAGCTCTCCAAGGCTGCCGACAGGCTTTCCTTCATAAAGTGCGCCGTGTGCCTGGGCGCAGTCCTCCACCACATAGAGTCCGTATTTGTCGGCAAGAGCTTTTACTTTGGCAAATTCAAAGGGCTGTCCGTAAAGATGTACACCGATTATCGCCTTTGTCCTGTCCGTGATCTTTTCTTCTATTTTGTCGGGATCGAGTTCCCAGGTGTCGGCGGTACAATCGACAAATACCGGTGTGGCGCCTGTGTAGGTAACGCCCCATGCCGTGGCGATAAAGGTGTTTGCCGGAACGATCACTTCATCGCCTCTGCCGATACCCAGCGCCATCATGGCGCAGTGCAGGGCGGAAGTACCGTTGTTGACGCCGGCGGCATAGGGCACACCGCAGAACCGGGCGAACTCCTCATCAAATTTGTCGGCAAAGCTGCCGCCGGAAAAAGCGGTTTCACGGCAGACCGCCTCTATGGCGTCCATATATTCCTGTTTATGTTTTTCATAATCTCTGGTCAGATCAATTCTTTTGAGCATATTTTTCCTCCTTTCTGCGTTGCTTTTTTCTCAGGCTGACTGGCCTGCGCAAGAACACTCGCGATTGAAAATTTTAATGTTCAATCTTTTCTCCTTTATTTCCGGGGCAGTGAGCCGGATGATTCCATGCGGAATTCGCGGTGCAGCCGTTTCATTTGGATCAGATAATTTTTTATGGTTTTCCATATTTTGACCGTGGTATTGTAATCCTCCTGCCATTCTACCGGCATATCATAGATACACATGCCCATGCGTTCCGCACGCAGCAGAAATTCTATGGTATAAAACCACCCGTTGTCATTGCCGCAGGCGGCAATCAGCTTTTCGGCAGCTTCTCTGCGCAGAAAAGTAAAACCGCAGACGGCATCGGTTGCTTTCATATGAAAGAATGCCTTTAACAGAATGATAAGCCCCATGGACGTGATCTTCCGATACCATTTCCGCCCCTTTGTGTCGGAGGCCTTGGAAAAACGGCTTCCGTTTACATACTGCAGTTTCGGATTCTCCTGAAAGAGGGAGACGGCCTGTCCGAGGTGTTTGATGTCTGTGGAGAGATCAATATCCATATAACCTACCAGGGCGCACTCATTTAAAGAGATTCCTCTGCGGAAAGCGACGCCGACACCCCGCTCACCGACACGTACGTAGGAAACCTCGGGATATTTTTCCGCAAGCTGCCTTCCGATGTCCGGTGTTTCGTCGTCTGAGCCATTGTCCAGAATGGTGATTTTACAGGGGATAGTGAGGTTTTTGCGCACGTAGGCAACGGTGCGGTCTATGCCGTTTTTGAGTCTCAGCCGTTCATTTAGTACCGGAAATAAAATGTTGATATCTGTTGTGGATTGTTCCATGAGTTCAGGAATCCTTTTCTGAATTTATTTGTCGGGTTACAATAAAACAGGTTACCGGGATACGATCTTCTCAATATCCGAGACAAGATACTGCTGTTGTTTAAAAATAAGATTCAGCATGACGGATAAATATTTTAAAATAATCGTAAGCAGGGCAAAGACACCGAAAAATCCCAGAGACAGAAAACTCATGGTGGAAAGCCAGCCTTCCACGGGTTTATTTTTGTTAAAGATGTCGGAGATGGTATACAGTCCCATACCTACGGATAAAAGCAAAAACGCGCCGGAGACAATCGTAGAGATCCGCTCCATCACATTGGTAAAATAGATAAAGGAGTCAAAGGCAAGAGAGGTGCGCTCCGAAGCTGCCGCACTGTGCTGCCTGCCCGTGCCCTGATGGATACTGTCATAACTGATCGTTGCCGCACAAAGTCCGCAGTTCCTGTAGACCGCTTTTCGGTAGGGAATATAATGTCCCATGGCTTTGATGCGGTTGATGGCGCGGCGGGATACCAGACGGAAGGTCTCAGGTCCGATCTTACCGCTGCCTCTGCTGGTCTTATTATAGAGGGCATAAAATATCCGGGAAGTAAAACGGAGTTTTCCGCGGCTGCTGGCCGATACGATGTCGTTTCCCTCAAGGAGTTTTTCATAGACGGATAAAATGATTGCGGGATCGTAATCCACAAGGATACTGTCAAATTCGTAGACAAAGTCACCGATGGCAAGATCACGCCCGGCGTTCATGGAACTCTCCAGTCCGTGGAAAAAACTCATATGGGCGACATTTACCATAATACCGATCTGATTTTTGCTGATATATTCCCGAAGGATATCCATAGTATTGTCGGTGCAGTCGTCATCCACACAGATCAGCTCATACTGTTCAAATTTTTTATCACATACCGGAAGCACCTGATCCAGAAAGTGTTTCAGACAGGCGCCGTTGTTGTGCAGGTATATGACCAGGGAAATAAATTTTTTATCTTTCATATTTTTCCTTATTTCTGCGTTGCTTTTGGATCAGGCTGCCTGGCCTGCGCATAAACGAGTTTGTGACAAGCAGCGCGCAGACACAAATCTCGCGATTGAAAATTTTAATTTTCAATCTTGCCTCTATTTTTACGAAAATGCGGTTTGATCACAGGTATTCGTCGAGATCATACACCGTGTTGATCTTGCCGGACAGTACACTGATGAAAGTGGGGGATGTACTCATGACACGGATTGCCGTGGGCCTGGAATCATCCACTTCCGAACTTTTTAAAATAGGCTTCATGGAATACAGGGATTCCACATAGGAATAAGCATATTCCGGTTTCAGGAATTTATCTGCAAGATGGGACATATAAGGCCAGGCGGAATCCGGTTTATGGATGCAGGTATTGCAGTTGCCCAGCTTCCCGGGAGAACAGCCCGTATACTCCGTTTCGATACCGCGCTGACAGCCGAAAGACGGTATTGACTCGTAGCTGGTCACATGCGGTGTGAAGGTTACGGAAGTCAGGGAATGGAGTCCTGTTTTTCCAAAGGGCATAATGGAAAAGAAAGGACCGTCCATAACGGTGATGCCGGTATCCTGTAAAAGCTGCGAGGGCCTGCAGAGTATAATCTCGCAGAGTTCATATTTGATATCAAAGAATGTTTTTTCAATACCGTCCGTTTTATGAATAATCTGGTTGACGGAGGCATAGGTGGCATTTAATACAAAGGGCGCATCGAAGGTTTTTTTATCTTCAAGAGTAATCCGAAAAATGCATCCGTCTTTTTCGATTTTATGCAGCCTGACACCAAAGAGCATTTCGGCATTTTGGTTTTCCTTTAATCTGTCTTCATAATATGCCTGAAGTATTTTTGCGTCATAGGTGTATTCTTCCGTCAGAAAGGCACCGTCACACATACCGGGATTAAAGTATCTTCCGGGTGAAGTTTCCAGACATTTGATGCCTGCCGCGGCGCAGAATTCCTGAAACTGCTTTGCATTGGTCCAGGAGAACTTTTCTGATGTGGCGTAGATCTGGTCAAACCGGTCGTGGATACAAAAACCGAAATCTTCATAAAACCGTCGAAAATAGCCGGCGGATTTTATCGCGGTGGTAAGGCTTCTGGGATAGTGATAGCCCATATGGACTCTCGCCTGATTAATATAGGTAGCCCTTTGGAAAGGGGCATTGTCATATTCGAGAACAAGGACGCGCTCACCTTTTCGGACACAAAAATCAGCGGCATATAAGCCGTAAAGTCCTGCGCCGATAATGATCTTATCATAGTGCTGTGCCATAGAGGGTGGTCCTTTCCTGAAACAGTATGTTCAGTATAGCGCTTTTGATTTGGGATTGCAAGAGGGTGTTGTCGGGGTGATGTCGCTGAAGTCCAAGGCGGGGGGCGGACAAAGTGATTGCGGGAGAGGGGGGAGGAGTGCTATAATAAAAGACAATGGAATTTGAGTAACTGAAAAATTATTTTATATAGAGAGGAACCGGTTATGCGCTTAAACAGTATGTGTATCAGTTGTCTTGTGGGGAAGCAGGAGAGGAAGATTTCGGGGTTTTCCGATGAGGATAAGAAAACGGCTTATATGAAGGAGATCACGAAAATCATCGGAGAGAGTGATGATGAGGCCAGTTCGCCCTATCTGGGGTATTTGTTTAACCAGGTGTATCAGCGGTATTTCGGGGCGTTAAAGGATTACACGGAAATTAAGAAGGAGTATAATGCTTTTGTGCTGGGGATGGAGGGTGCGCTGTATGATGAGATTTTGAAGGCGGAAGATCCGCTGGCGCAGGCGATCATTTATGCACGTATCGGAAATTACATTGACTTCGGGGCTCTGCAGCATGTGGAGAAGGAGGTATTTCTGGAACTGTTCCGGGATGAGGGGAAGAACCGGCTGGATGGTTCCGTCTATGAGAGTTTTCTGAGAGACTGCGGGAGCGGGAAGAGATTTTTACTGCTGACGGACAACTGCGGGGAAGTTGTTCTGGATAAGCTGTTTATTAAGGAACTGGAAAAGCGTTTTCCCCATCTGGATATCTGTGTTATGGTGCGGGGGGAGGAAGTATTGAATGACGCCACGATGGTGGATGCCAAAGAGGTGGGGCTCTGCGATGCGGCTAAGGTGATACATAACGGAAACGGCATAGCGGGTACGATAGAAAACATGCTGCATGGAGAGGCGAAGGAAGCGCTGGAGCAGGCGGACGTCATTCTGGCAAAAGGACAGGCAAACTTTGAGACGCTGCATGGCTGCGGCAGAAATATCTACTATTCGTTTTTATGTAAATGCGACTGGTTTGCCGGACGGTTTCAGGTAGAGAAAAATACAGGTATGTTTATCAGGGAAAGGTAAAAGAAAGGCGGGAAGAGACATGTTTATTATCTGGGGATTCAGAGATTTGGAGAAGGAGTTGGGAACGGTGGGGTATCTGCACTGCAACAGATGCAATAACGACAGCAACTGGCGGCTTCAGAAGAGGACTTCCTGGTTTACACTGTTTTTTATCCCGGTGATCCCCTACAGGACCGTATATTATGTATACTGCCCGATTTGCCATTGGGCAACAAAGGTGCCGAAGGAAGAGGCAAAGCGCATCATGGAAAATAATGCAGGCCGGGGAGCAGGCTGAAACAGGCGTTAACGGATGGATTCCGTGATAAAATTTTGATTCGGTGTATGGACAAATGGCAGAGGTTGTACTAAGATTAAAAAAATAATATGTTACCGGAGGAGGAGGAGAGGATTATGGAAAAAAAGCAGCTTGACTGGTCGAACCTTGGTTTTGCTTATATGGAGGCGGACGCAAGATTTGTTTCCCATTATAAAGACGGGGCGTGGGATGAAGGCGCAATCGTTGCGGATGCCAATATTGTTTTAAATGAATGTGCCGGCGTGTTTCAGTATGCCCAGACGATTTTTGAAGGGCTCAAGGCTTATACGACGGAAGACGGGCATATCGTGTGCTTCCGCCCGGACCTGAACGCGGCGAGAATGGCAGATTCGGCGAGAAGGCTGGAGATGCCCGTATTTCCGGAGGAGAGGTTTGTGGATGCCGTTGTGCAGGTGGTAAAAGAGAATGCGGCGTATGTTCCGCCTTTCGGCTCGGGGGCAACCCTGTATATCCGCCCCTATATGATGGGAACGAATCCGGTTATCGGTGTAAAGCCCGCGGATGAGTATATGTTCCGGATTTTTGTGACGCCGGTAGGTCCTTACTTTAAGGGCGGCGCAAAACCCCTGACAATCAAGGTGAGCGATTTTGACAGAGCGGCGCCCAACGGCACGGGGCATATTAAGGCAGGGCTGAATTACGCCATGAGCCTGCATGCGATCGTAACGGCACATGCGGAAGGCTTTGCCGAGAATATGTATCTTGATCCTCAGACCAGAACAAAGGTGGAGGAGACAGGCGGCGCGAACTTTATTTTTATCACAAAGGACAATAAGCTGGTGACGCCGAAGTCGGAGAGTATCCTTCCTTCCATCACAAGGCGTTCGCTTGTATATGTTGCACAGCACTATCTGGATATGGAAGTGGAAGAGAGAGAGGTGCTGTTTGAGGAAGTAAAAGACTTTGCGGAATGCGGGCTTTGCGGTACGGCTGCCGTGATTTCTCCGGTGGGCAGGATCGTAGACCACGGAAAGGAAATCAATCTGCCCAGCGGTATGGAAGAGATGGGACCTGTCACAAAGAAACTGTATGATACGCTGACAGGGATTCAGATGGGCAAGATAGAGGCGCCCAAGGGCTGGATCAGGGCGATACTTTAAGGTGCGGGTATGGATGAACAGGAAAGAATGATAGAGGAAGTATTACGGCATCTGGACAGTGAGATGGAAATGGGAGCCTGGAGGATGAGTGTGAATTTCAACGAACTGCAGGAGGAAGAGAAGCTGATAGACCATAAATGCTGCCATGTATACGGAAGGCCCGCAAATGAGACAGTGGGGCTGCTTGATATGTATTCGGACTCATCGATGGAAAATTAGAGTTCTTTTTTCAAGGTCCCGGGCGTAGTCTGAAACATCCGGTAATAGGAGCGGGTGAAGGTGGAATAGTGCTGAAATCCGGAGGAATAGCATGCGTCTGTTAATGACATACCGTGACGGATCTTTTCCCTCGCCCAGAAGAGGCGTTTCGCGTTGACATATTTTCCGATGCTGCAGCCGGTCTCCTGTTTAAAGATCTGCATCAGGTAGCGGCGGCTGATAAAGAATTTTCCGGAAAGTGTCTCTATGGAAAGGTCGTCGTCTAAATGTTCGTTGATATAGTGGAGGATTTCTGTGATCTTCCGGTTGGTGGTGCCGGTCTCGATATAGCCGAAGGAATCGGTTAAAAAACATCTGTTGAGCTGTATCAGAAACTGGACGAGAAGGGTACTGGCGTATAATTCCGCAGCGTATTCCTGATCATGGATGGATGCCTCAAGTCTTTTGATTGATTTAAAAAGTATATCTATAGAAGAAGAGGAAGTGCGCAGCACCGGCAGGGGCTGCGCTGTTTCTTTCTGTTTTTGAAAACAGGTTTCGAGAGAGTAATCCTGTCCGGCATAAAGAGTCAGAAACTCGGATGAGACATAGAGAATAACCCGCTCATATGGGGAAGCTGAACGGATGATCGGCCTATGGACATCGCCGGCACCGATCAGGACGATATCCCGGGGTTCAAGGCGGTAGGTGATGCCTTCTATAAAATAGTCCACATCGCCGGAATAGAAAAGCAGAATTTTAAAGAAATCATGGTAATGGCAGTCATAGCTTTTCATTTTATGGTCTGTCAGGTGAAACAGCTTAAAGGGACTGTGCAGATATCCTGTTTTTTCATAATCCGTTTTTTTCATCAAAGTTTCCTTAAGAAAACTCCCGGTACAGGAGATACCTGCATCGGGAGTTTTCTTTTTGGTTGAAAATTGTTTATTCCCGCGGGCAACGAACCGGGTAACCGTGTATGCACGGATATTCGGCGATCGCCGCGAGGTTGTTGACTATGTAGGATTGACTACATTGTGGCAGCAACAAGCATAATACCCATTACGCCAAGGCCAACTAAAATAAGCGTCAATACAGCAGAGATAATAACTTTCAGTGCGGTATTCATCTTGCTTCTGATAGCGACGCCTGTAACAATTACGGCAAGTAAAGCCCAAAGCCAGCCCACACCCATTAAAATGGAGGCAAAATCCAACACGATAAAGATCCATCCCCATGCAGGAATCTTCTGATATTCCCAGGGCTGTCCTGTAGCACAGTCCGTACCGTTGTATGCCAGTACGGGGGAAGTCATAGACTGAACAAATAATGTTGCAGTTCTGTTGCCAAGCGGAATTGTGTATTCCGTATCAAGGAAATGCGTCTTTTTTGCAAATCTGTTCAATCTTTCCGGAGCGCCGCCGTTGATGCTTACTTTGCTGCCTTTCAGATCAACTGAAAAAGTGCCTTCGTCTGTTGTAACAGACCATGATTTCTTTGCCATTTAGAGTCTCCCTCTCTTTCCGTATATTCAGGCAAAAGCCGGGCTTTTGCCGATCACTAATAAATGTATCACTTTAGTGTAAAAATGTCCAGTGGGGGGATGAAAAAACAGAGTTGTTTTAAAAAAAATACAAAAAAAACACCGTCCCCACAACGTAAGTTACAGAAACAGTGCTTCGTGGGCCATCAGGGACTCGAACCCTGGACAAATAGATTAAGAGTCTACTGCTCTACCAACTGAGCTAATGGCCCGTACCGTATGAAAGGTTATAATTTACAACGCAAGAATGATTATAGTATAATGTTTTTAAGAATGCAAGTGTTTTTTTACAAATTTTTCAAAAAAAATTGCGGCAGGGCTGCCGCAGGGACAGATGGGAGCAAAATATGATTTTTGAGAGCCATGCGCATTATGATGATGAAGCATTTCATGGGGACAGGGATGAACTGCTGGCAAAGCTGGAGGAGAACGGCATAGATACGGTGATAAATGTATCTTCCGACCTCTCTTCCGTGGAGGCGACGTTGGAACTGGCAAAAAAGTATCCCTTTATTTATGCGGCGGTGGGAATACATCCCAGTGATTCGGGGGAACTGAACGAAGAGAACTTTGCCTGGCTGAAAGAGCGGTGCTTTGCGGAGAAGGTTGTGGCAGTCGGAGAGATCGGCCTGGACTATTACTGGGACAACGTGGAGAAGGACATACAGAAGAAATGGTTTGCAAGACAGCTTGCGCTGGCGAACGAAGTGAATCTTCCGGTGATTATCCATTCACGGGATGCGGCCAGGGATACGCTGGATATCATGCGGACGGAAAAGCCCGTACAAAGGCGGGGGGTTATTCACTGTTTCTCCTATACAAAAGAGAGCGCCCGGGAATTTTTGGAGATGGGATATCTGATCGGTGTGGGAGGCGTCGTTACTTTTCAGAATGCGAGGAAACTGCGGGAATGTGTGGAATATCTGCCGCTGGAGTCCATTTTACTCGAGACCGACAGTCCCTACCTTTCACCGGTTCCCTTTCGGGGTAAAAGGAACAGTTCTCTGAATCTGCCCTATGTTGTGGCGGAGATTGCAAGGATCAGGGGGATATCCGAAGAAGAAGTGGCAAAGGTCACGGGGAGAAATGCAAGAAGGCTGTTTATGAATGAATGCTCCGCGTAAAAGGAACGGGAGGTTCAGGGAATAAAGAAAAAAGAAGGATGACGAAATATGGCGACATTGGGAATACCACAAAATACAATTGCAATACTGCAGAAATATCAGTTTCATTTTCAGAAAAAATACGGACAGAATTTTCTGATCGACACATCCGTTCTGGAGCGGATTATGAAAGCGGCGCAGATCGGGCCGGAGGACTGTGTATTGGAGATCGGACCGGGAATCGGCACCATGACACAGTATCTGGCGGAAACCGCCGGAAAGGTGGTGGCGGTAGAGATCGATAAAGCGCTGATACCGATTCTGGAAGAAACCCTTGCCCCTTATGAAAATGTCACCGTTTTGCAGGGCGATATTTTAAAGGTGGATATCGGAGAACTGGCAAAAGAGTACAATGGCGGAAAACCCCTGAAAGTGGCGGCAAACCTGCCCTATTATATCACCACACCCATTATTATGGGTTTGTTTGAAAAGAATGTGCCGGTATCCGGCATTACGGTTATGGTACAGAAAGAGGTGGCGGAACGAATGCAGGCAAAACCCGGCACAAAAGATTACGGCGCTCTTTCCCTTGCGGTACAGTATTACTCCGAGCCGCAGATCGCAGCGAATGTTCCGCCTAACTGTTTTATGCCAAGGCCCGCCGTGGGAAGCGCCGTGATACATTTAAAACGCCGCGGGAATCCGCCGGCGGAAGTAAAAGACGAAAGGTTTATGTTCGATTTGATCCGCGCGGCTTTCAACCAGCGCCGAAAAATGCTTCCCAACGCCCTGATGGGCGGGGGCATACCGCAGTTGACAAAGGAAAACGTCATAAAAGCCCTGGAAAAACTGGATATTCCGGAAACGATCAGGGGAGAGAGGCTCTCTTTGTATGAATTTGCGGAACTGTCCAATATATTGTGTTCTTTATGAATCGTTTGCGGAGTGGTTAATTGTATATATCGCTTTGACTTATAACATATCCTATGATAAACTTAAAACTTAGGAAATAGTCGATTTTTGCAGTAATCTGTTATGGGATATTTTTGAGGTGAGTACCTTTGGATAAACAGGAATACAAGATAAGGTCAGAGGAAATCAGGACTTTAGTAGAAGAGAAGAATTATCGGGAAGCTGCCGATATTGCCGATACGATCGACTGGCGGAGGGTGAAGAGCGTAAAGATGCTCTGTACCATCAGTGATATCTATAAGATGGTCCGCCGCTATGAAGACAGTAAGACTATTCTGGAGATGGCGTATGAGAAGCGTCCCGGAAGCAGGATGATCGTATTTGCGCTGACGGAGTTGTGCCTGAAGCTGGGCGATGTGGTAAATGCCTGGGAATACTATAAAGAATTCTGCCAGGTTGCGCCGGATGACAGCCGGAAATACATACTGCTGTACAAAGTGTATGCGGCGCAGGAAGTCAGCCTGGAAGAGCAGATAAAAGTGCTGGAAAAGCTGAAAGAGGAAGAATATATAGACAGATGGGTTTATGAGCTTGCCTATCTGTATCACAAGATCGGTTTTGGTACGAAATGCGTGGAAGAGTGCGACGAGATGATCCTCTGGCTGGGCGAGGGCAGATATGTCCGCAAGGCGATGGAGTTGAAAATGCTTCATGAGCCCCTGACACCGAAGCAGCAGGCTGTCTATAACGGCGAGAAGCGATTCGAGATAGAACAGGGCGATACCCAGGTTATCCCGAATCTGGATGCGGCAATGGTGAAGGAAAATGAGGGAAGGCTTGTCTCGGAGGCGCCGACGGTAAGGCTGCCCGTGGAGGATCTTGCGGATATCCAGGTAAAGATTCTGGATGACAGTCCTTATAATACGATGAACCTCCAGAAGGAGCTGGCGGCGGATATGAAGCGGCTGATGGAGGGGGAGAATCAGGAGCCTATATGGGAAGGGACAGAACCCCTCTGGCAGGATAGTCAAAATGATGATTTTGTCTATGGACAGGAGGCGGAAGAAGGCGTATCTTATTATCAGGAGGATGTATCGGAGGAAGTTCTTGAAGCGGAGGATACGGAGGCGCTTTTTGATGGAGACGAGGAAGAAACCATAAACGATACCGGTGAAATATTTATTCAGGATACACCGGAAGAAGAGGAAGAGGCTGAGACGGATCATGTTATGAGCAGCCTGATGGCGCCCATGCTGGAGGAGACACAGGAGATCCCTCCCGTACCGGATATGGAAGAAGTGTTTTTTGAAGATCCGAATACGGTGGATATGTCCGGGATGATGTCACATCCGGAGATCAGAGAGGCGGCAGGGGACGTAGAAATAGAAGAGGTTGTGATACCGGAGGAAGAGCCAGAAGCAGAGAGTGTAAAGAGTGCCGTCTATGAAGAGGAAAGTTCCGTATCCGGCGTAAGCAAAGTGATCGTGCCTGCCGATCCGGGACAGGGGGTTTTAAGAACCCCAGGGGGCACGATGCAGCCGGCAGATTTTGCGGTACAAAAAACTGGTTTTGACGATATGCTGTCTCAGGAGGCGGACGGACAGATTTCGCTGGTCGTTCCTGAAAAAGAAGCGGTGGAGAAGCAGATCACCGGTCAGATGAGCATCCAGGATATTTTGCTGGAATGGGAGCAGATGAAGAAAAATAAGGAAGCTCAGCTGAAGGATACCGTACAAAAAAGCGTATTGGACAGTACCGGCGATATATTTGCGGAGTTTGAGGCGTCCAAGGATGCGCTGCTGAGGGAATTAGAGAAGACCGCGAAAGAGGCCCAGATTAAAGAAGCGGAGAAGGCGGCGGCAAAAGAGCCCCTGGCGGAAGAGCCGGTATATGAACCCGAAGAAGTACTGCCCGAACAGGAAGAGGGGGATGCGGAGCCGGTATATACGGAACCGGAATCGGAGGAAGAAGCAGGGGAAGAAAGTGAAAAGGAGCCTCTGGCAGAGCGGAATTTACCGGAGGAGCTGCGCCCGGCATTAAACGACAGGGCTCTCTCCCCGGAGGAAAAAGAACTGTTTGAGTCCTTTGTGCGCAGCCGCAAATCAAGAGGGCAGCTTCTGCATATACTTGATAATATGAGCCTTGCGGCTTATACGGGAAATGTGTTGATCACCGGTGAGGAAGACGCAGGTACGATAAATTTTGCCAGGAACCTGGTTCGGGATTTGCAGATATCCGACAGCAATTTTTCCGGCAGGGCGGCTAAGATCACGGGCAGAGCGTTAAATAAAAAAGAGCCGGGAGATATCATTGATAAATTAAAAAACGGCGCGCTGATCGTAGTGGAGGCAGGCGGAATGAACTGCAGTACCGCGGAAGCACTGGTAAAAGCGCTGCAGACGGAGAGCAAAGGCATTATCGTAATGCTGGTAGATACAAAAGGGGCGATCAACAGCCTGCTGGAAGTCAATGCGGTGCTGAATGATCCGTTTAACACCAGGATTGATATCGAGGCGTTAAATGATGATGCGCTGGTGGCTTACGGAAAAAAATTTGCCTATGACAGAGAATATGCCATTGATGAAATGGGGGTATTAGCGCTCCATACCAGGATCGCCGATATGCAGACCGCAGAGCATTCCGTTACAACTTCGGATGTGCGCAGGCTTGTAAAAGAGGCTATACAACATGCAAATAAAAAGACGCCGGGACATTTCTTTGATGTATTGTTTGGCAAACGCTATGATCATGAAGATATGATCGTACTCAGGGAAGAAGACTTTTTCTATTATGCATAAAGGGGTTATCATTTGTTTGGGAAATAATAAATAAAAAGAAAGAGAAGGGGTAAGATATGGCGAAAAAAAAGAATGCTCCGGAGGTTGTGCCGGAGGAAAAAAAGGTATTTATATCCGAGGCGGATCAGTTTCTGTTTGCACAGGGAACGCATTATGATATTTATAAGAAGCTGGGAGCGCATCCTTCCGAAGAGGACGGAAAAAAGGGGTACTTTTTCGGTGTATGGGCGCCTAATGCGGCAAAAATGTATGTGGTCGGCGAATTTAATGGCTGGGATGAAGGGGCTAATCCGATGGTGAAGCTGGGAGACGGCGGCATTTGGAGCTGCTTTATTCCGGATGTGCAGGAGAACCAGTTGTATAAATTCCTGGTGGTGACGCCCGGAGGCGACAGGCTGTATAAAGCAGATCCGTTTGCGAATTATGCGGAAATGCGTCCCGGCAATGCATCCAGAACAACAGATATTTCCGGTTTTAAGTGGACGGATAATCTCTGGATGGAAAAACGTGATAAAAAGGATATGAAGAAAGAGGCTATGGCAATCTACGAGTGCCATATCGGCTCCTGGATGAAACACCCTGACGGAACGGAGGACGGTTTTTATAATTACAGGGAGTTTGCGGACAGGGCATGCGAATATATGAAAGAGATGGGTTATACCCATATAGAACTGATGGGCATTGCCGAGTACCCTTTTGACGGTTCCTGGGGTTATCAGGTGACGGGTTATTATGCGCCCACATCCAGACATGGAGAGCCTGAGGATTTCATGTACCTGGTCAATAAGTTTCATAAAGCGGGTATCGGTGTGATACTGGACTGGGTACCTGCACATTTTGCGACGGATGCCCATGGGCTTGGCAGATTTGACGGAGAATGCATTTTTGAGCATCCGGATCCGAGGCTTGGAGAGCATCCTGACTGGGGAACAAAGATCTTCAATTATGGGAAAACGGAAGTAAAGAATTTCCTGATTGCCAACGCACTGTTCTGGCTGAAGGAATTCCATGTGGATGGTATCCGGGTGGATGCGGTGGCTTCCATGCTCTATCTGGACTATGGAAAACAGGACGGGCAGTGGGTTCCTAATATTTACGGCGGAAACAAAAATCTGGAGGCCATTGAGTTTTTCAAACACTTAAATTCCGTGGTACGCGGCACTTATCCGGGATTTCTCACAATTGCGGAGGAATCTACGGCATGGCCGATGGTGACCAGCGATATCGGAGGCGAGGGGCTTGGCTTTTCCTTTAAGTGGAATATGGGATGGATGCATGATTTCTGCGAATATATGAAACTGGATCCCTATTTCAGGAAAAACAATCATTACGGCATGACTTTTGCCATGACATACAATAGCAGCGAGAGTTATATACTGCCGCTCTCCCACGATGAGGTAGTACATCTGAAATGCTCCATGGTGAATAAGATGCCGGGATATCAGGTGGATAAGTATGCGAATCTGCGCAACGGCTATACTTACATGTTTGGGCATAACGGGAAAAAGCTCCTGTTTATGGGACAGGATTTCGGACAGGAGAGAGAGTGGAGTGAAGCACGGGAGCTTGACTGGTATCTGCTTGGCGAGAATCTGAATAAAGGATTACAGGAATATGTCAAAGAACTGCTCCATATTTATCGGAAATATCCCTGCATGTGGGAAAATGATGCGGATTGGAGCGGATTTGAATGGATGAACGCGGATGACTGCGACAGAAGTACGTATTGCTTTATCCGAAAATGTGAGAGTGATAAGAAGAGGCTTCTGTTTATCATCAATATGACGCCTATGAAATGGGAAGACTACAGGGTTGGAGTGCCGGCAAAGAAGAAATATAAATTACTGCTGAACAGTACGGAAGAGAGGTTCGGCGGAAGCGGCGGAGAGGTGCCTGCGGAGATCATGGCAAAAAAAGAGCCATGCTGTTTTAAGGATTATTCCATTACATTGGATCTGCCGCCTTACAGCGCTTTGGTCTATGCATTTTAAAAAGGGCAGTTTTGGCGAAAGGCTTTAGAGAAGAAGAGAGTTTGACGATATAAAGAGTGTATGCGAATGCGTACACTCTTTTTACGGTAAAAGAAGAGCAAAAGAATAAGTGAAAAGGAGATCTGCTCGTCAGAGCCCGGGTAGAAAATATGAGAATAACATTTGAATCGGTACAGGAACATAATATACAGAGCAGAGGCGGTGCGGAGAGAATGCATGCGCCAGTGCGGGATGAGGTAAAAAAGCAGGAAAGGGCGGGCGCATATTCCGTTAATATCGGTGCCCAGGATGCCCGTGCGCAGAGGGACGGTACCTATAAAAAAGAAAATATGACAGCAGAAGAAGTTTCCCTGCAGGCAGAGCAGATGGATATGGATGTACAGAAATTGTATATGGCGGTTATGTCAAATTCCATGTCTCAGGATGAATTTCATGAAATGCTGGAAGAGGGTGTTCATGTAACGGATGTGGATATTGAAACCGTGGTGACGATTTTGGACCGGATCAGAGTTGCGGTGGCAAAGGGCGGCGGAGATATTACCGGTTTTACGGACGATCTGTCTAAGGAGACGCTGGAACAGATTCTGGGGAGCAGTGCTTATGCGGAAGCCTTGCGGGGCGGCCTTGAGGAAGGGAGCATTGCTTATATGGTGGATCAGCAGATGGAGCCTACCGCTGAAAATCTGTATCGGGCAAAGTACTCTGCCGGCGCCGGTCAGAAGAGCCCGGAGGCGGATGTACCGGATCTGGAAGAAGATGGGGGAAAGGCTTTCTGGGAGCAGATTGATAAGATTATAAAAGAAGCGGGACTTGCACAGGGGGAGGAAAGCAGGGAGAGCGCTGCTTTTTTGCTGAGGCATGATATTCCGGTGACAAAAGAGAATTTACGGTTATATGAGAAACTGAAAAATTTTGAGAAAGGCAGTCAGGAGATTTCGGAGGAAGAGTTAAAGTATCGGATTGCCATGCAGGTATATGAGGGAACGGAGGCTGTGCAGGCGGATCTTTCCGGAAAAGAAAGCATTTATGAACAGGCACAGGAAATTTTCGATGCGGTGCAGGGATTATCGCCGGAGGCAGCGGAGCATGCATATGAAAACCGCACCGAAGGGGAAGAGATCACATTGAAAGACCTCATGGCAAGTCAGGAGAAGGTGCAGGCGGGTTCAGAGGGAGAAGCGTCAAAAGAGCCGGAATACGGGAATCTCCCGGAGGAGACGGACCGCAGTATGGAATTTTTGACAGCCAGAAGGAGGCTTGAAGAAGTGCGCCTGCGCATGACGGTAGAAGCGAATGTCAAACTTTTGCGCAGTGGCTTTCAGATCGATACGGCGCCCATGGAGAAGCTGATTGAGCGACTCAGAGCAATGGAAGAGACGCTTGCGGGCGAGGGGGTTTCCCAGACGGCCCGGATTGCCGAAACAATAAATGAGTTGCGTTCCATGCCGGCTTATACCCTTGGGTATGTGGTAAACAGGGAAATTTCATTTACCATAGAAGCGCTGCATGAAAAAGGAAGCGAGCTGCAGGGAGAGTTTGAAAAGGCAGACAGAGAAAAAGGAAAGCTCGATGAGGCAAAGGCGCGTTATGAAACGATGCAGACCGCACCCCGGGCGGATATGGGAGACTCTATTCGGAAGGCGTTCAGGAATGTGGATGATATTTTGACGGATATGAATCGGGAGTCTTCCGAGGAAAACCGCAGGGCGGTGCGTATTTTGGGATATAACCGGCTGGAAATTACCGAAGAAAATCTGGAAAGAGCCCTGGAGGTGGATAAAAAGGTACAGGACCTGTTTCAGAATATGAAGCCCGGAAAAGTTTTGCAGATGATCCGGGAAGGGGTGGATGTACTTCACACGGATATTGAGGAGCTGGATGCCTATTTGGCGCAGCAAAGCGGCACGTTTGTGGAGGAAAGTGAAGAGTTTGCCAGATTCCTGCATAAGCTGGATAAAAACGGCGGCATTACACCCGAAGAAAGAGAAAGCTATATTGGGATTTACAGGCTTATCCGGCAGGTTGAAAAATCCGACGGAAAGGCGGAAGGCTATCTGCTCGGGAGCGGGGCGGAACTTACCATGGAAAACCTGCTGACAGGAGTACGCAGCGGCAAAAAAGGTTACATGGATTATAAAATAGATGAAAGTTTTTCCGGTGTGGATGCCCTGCGGCAGGGAAAGGACATTATTGATCAGATAAATGCAGCTCCTTATGAAAGCGCAGGAGAATATGAAGCGGCGATGCGGACGCTCGAAGGAGCAAAGCGCGGGAGGAGCCATGGAGAGAAGGATGCGGTGGAATTTCTGAAAGAAACAAATCAGCCGGTTACGATCTCCAATCTGCTGGAAGCGTCCTCGGTACTGCAGGAGGATGCGGGCATTTATCAGAAAATAGAGGATTATGAGAAGAAGATAAAACGGGAGGAGAGGCTGGAAGAGGAGCAAAGCAGGCTGGAAGGTTATGTGATGGATCTGCATGAGAGCGCCGGGGATGAAGAATCTCTCCGGGAAGGAATGGAAGCTTTTGCCAGGCAGGCGGAAACGATACTCCGGGAAGCCGAAGGGCAGGAAGGCATCACGGAACTGGACATCAGAGATATGCAGCAGATTTATAAAGGAATCCGGTTCAGGACAGAGCTTTCTAAAGAGTCACATTACCAGATTCCGGTAAAATCGGAAACAGGCTATACCATCATGAATCTGACGGTAAAGAGAGGAACGGGAAGGGCGCAGGCGGAGATTTCCGTAAAAACAGAAAGATATGGCAGGCTGGAAGCTTTGTTCACAAAGAGTAATGAGGCAAGAGAGGGCGGTTCTTCCATTCATATGGCAGGGAATCTTTTTGCGGAGACGGAAAGCGGAGCCGGGCTGCTAAAGAGTGTAGCGGCAAGCATACAAGAGAGAATGCAGGATGCCGGAATTTCCGTTGAGGAGATGCGCATTGTGCAGGGCGGCCGGTTAAAAGGAGGAATATCCGGAATGCCGGATGGCGCTGCGGGAAAGGGAGACGAAGGGGCAGGCAAAGCAGGAGACGTCTCAGGAACGATGCAGGCGAAGGAGGAAAAAGAAATTTCTACCGGAGAACTTTATCAAATTGCTAAGATTTTTCTGGAATCTGTCCGAAATTAAAAATGTAAGATGATATTTTGATAAGTTACATAGAAAGATGGATCTGAATTTATAATATTTACAAACGGATTTGTGAAGCTGAAAGGAAAAAAGAATGAGAATCAATTATAATGCGACAGCCATGATGGCGGTAAACAGATTAAATGTGAATGATGAAAATCTGTCGGTATCGACCGGAAAACTGAGTTCCGGTTATAAGATCAACAGAGCAAAAGATAATCCGTCCGGTTATGCAATGTCCAGAAAGATGCGTGCCCAGTTAGAGGGCCTGATGCAGGCAAGAGACAATTCCGACACGGGTGTTAATATTATGAAAGCGGTGGACGGAGCTCTTTCGGAAGTACATGATATGCTGCAAAGGATTAATGAACTTGCGATTAAAGGATCGACGGGAACCTGGTCTAATGGCGACAGAGAACTTATGGATGAGGAAGTTCAGAAGCTGAAAGAAGAAATACAGCGTATTTCCGAGACTTTTGAGTTTAACGGACAGAAGCTTTTGGACGGTTCCTTTCAGTTAAAGGGATATACCGATAATATTAATATTAAAGTAGCTTCCTATGGTGAAAATGTGCAGGTCGGGGTGTATGAATTTGACTTGAGTATATTTGATGATAATACACTGTTTGATGTGGACGGAAACCTGATAGAAGAAGCGTTTAATACGCCGGATGCAGCGGCAAATCCGACGGTCAGTGTCCGCGCGGATCCGGACGATCCTACGAAGGCGGCGGCGCCGGGAACCGTATTTCCGGATGAATTTGATAAGACTGTAGAAGTTAATAATAAAAGCGGTGCGGTCATTACTGCAACAGGTCCGGATGGAAATAATATAAAACTGCACGTTTCCGATGTAAATGGTACCATTGTAACGCTGGAAGACCAGACAGGGTTTAAGATGGAACTTGACATCAGGGAAGGTGTTGTCGGAACCGGAGCAAATCCCGTTAATATAAATGTTACGGGGCTCGGAGCCATGACAATACAGGTGGGCGCAAACGAAGGCCAGGAATTGGATGTGGAGATTCCCAATATTGGTATCAAGGAGTTGGGAATTGATATTGCCAATACGAAAACAAAAGAGGATTCCCTGATGACAATAGAGAGGGTAGGTGCCGCCATCGATAAATTGTCCTCCATTCGGAGTAAACTGGGTGCTTATCAGAATCGTCTGGAATCAATTGTGACCAGTAATGAGGTCAATCATGAAAATATGACAGGTGCATATTCTAATATTCTGGATACGGATATGTCTGAAGAGTATACAAAATATGCGACTTACCAGGTACTCTCTCAGGCGAGCACTTCCGTGCTGGCACAGGCGAATGAGCGCCCTTCTCAGGTGCTGCAGTTATTGCAGTAAGATGAAAGGCGGACGGAGAGGACCATGAGAGACGAACTGAAAAAAGAATTTACGAGGCGTATCGCGCAGGCGAATCCTGTTTCGATGATCACGATTCTCTATGAGATGACGCTGACATATCTGGCAGATGCGGAAAGGGCAGATGCGGAAAAACAGGAGAAGAAATTTGTACGGGAGATCCACCGTGCGCAGGACTGCCTGATGGAGTTGGTGGGTTCTCTTCAAATGCGGCATGATCCGGCCCCTGCTTTGTATGCGCTGTATTTATATATGCACAAAGAATTGGCGAGAGCCATTGTCACTTCATCAGCGGAACCTTTGAGGCAGCCGGAAAGTATTTTAAAAAGGCTTCGGGATGCTTATCTGGAACTGGAAAAGACCGGTTCTTTCGAACCGGTCATGGATAATGCACAGCAGATCTATGCGGGACTGACTTACGGGAAACATTCTCTCGTGGAAAGCATTGCGCAGCCGGTCAGCAACAGAGGCTTTTTAGCCTGAATTTAATCCTGAAAATCTTCTTTGGGCAGCGGTGTGAAATCCGCTGCCTTTATAATATTCAATTCAGCAGCTTTTTCCATCAGAAATTTATAGCGCTTGAGGACCGCATTTACTTTGTAAATATAACAGTCGATCAGATCAGGATCCGTTACATTGTCAAAACCGGAATAGGCAATTTCCAGTTCGGTCCGGGTTAATTTCAGATCATCCATCAAACGCTTTTCATCCTTGTCCTTTGCCGGCAGTTCCGGTTTATCAGTCGCATATGTAGTGTGACTGAAAAAAGATTTCATACAGCTACCTCCATAAAGTAATCTACTATAAGTATAGACGCCGAATTATGGATTTATTCCATATTGTGGAAAAACACAAAATATATTTATAATTCATAATGGAAAAGCTGTGGCATATATTTAAGAAGGGAGGTGAGAGGTGTGGATCAGGCAGAATGGATGATCGGACTGGTAACATCATTTGTGATACTGGTCGTAGTACTGAAAAGTAAGGCTAATATGGTATTTCGCTTTATGATACAAAGTATTTTGGGCGGGATTTTAATTTATGGGATGAATCAGTTTTTTTTGGCACAAAATATCGTTTCTATTATTGCGCTGAATCCGCTTACGGTTTTGACATGCGGATTCCTTGGTATTCCGGGCTTCTTACTGTTGTTTTGCGTTCAGATACTGAGCATGATATAGAGTTTTCACAAAAAAAATTTTTTGTGAAAAAAAGGCTGGACAAGTCCGTAAAAAGCACCTATAATCGGAGTTACTTCATAAGTCCGTTCGGACTTAAGGACCATATCGGGAGATTTCTGAAAAATATATCTGATATTCTATTTTTGACTTATTTCCCAACAGTATTGAAAACTTTTTAAAACTTGTATATGGAAAAGGGGGCGATGATTTTGTTTTAATGGAGAAAATGCAGGCGTAATATTCATGCTTGCCCTGCTTGCCGGTGCGGCGGCGTGGTATGATATGCGAAAGGATATTATTCCAAATCAATTAATGATTTTTGGTGCCGGTTTGGGTGTGGTGCTTCGGATCGCAGTGAGTATCTCGGAGAGGGCACCGCTTCATATTCTGATGATGGTACCGGAAGTGATTCTTCTTTTTATCTGCTTATGCCCTTTCTACAGGATGGGCGGTCTGGGAGCCGGAGACTGTAAGCTCCTTCTGATGGCTGGCGTGTTTCTGCCGGCAAAACAGGCATTATTTGTAGTAGTAGGTACATTTTTTGCGGCGGCGGCAGAAATATTAGTTCTGGAATTAGTACGCGGAATAATGAGAAAAAAGAAAAGAATAAAGACCATACATTTTGCACCGGCATTTTTGATGGCAGTATTTATCTGCCTGATTGAAACACTGATAAAATAAGTTATGCCGGTTTGGCCGGCGTAAGGAGAGGATGAGGAAATGGGAAAACCAATTTTGGCGATATGTGACAGGCATCCCGGTTATACGAACCAGTTGATTGCGCTGTTTCAGGAAAAGAAGGAGCTGCCTTTTGAAATTTACGGGTTTACAAAAAATGACAGCCTGCAGGAATTTTGCGGTGAACATGAGATCGCGCTTCTTATTATTTCGGAGCCGGACTACAGGGAAGAACTGCAGAAAAAAGCGATTGATCGGATTTTGGTTTTACAGGAGGGAACAGGGACGCTGCCGGAAAATGTGGCCGTGGTCAATAAGTTCCAGCCGGCAGGGGCATTGTATCGGGAAATTATGAGAGCCTACGGGGAAGGGGAAAAGGTTGTTCCTTTAAGGGGGAGCAGAAAAGAGAAGTTTCAGATGATAGGTATATATTCTCCGCTGCATTGTTGTATGCAGACAACATTTACCTTAACGGCAGGACAGCTGCTGGCCAGAAAGAAAAAAGTATTGTATATCAATTTTGAATGTTTTTCCGGTTTTGAGACGCTGCTTGGGAAACGCTTTGGAGGAAACCTGACAGATGTACTCTATTATTATGACAATGCGGGAGATAAATTTTCTTACAGGCTGGAAAGTATTGTACAGAAGATGGGAGATTTGTATTTTATTCCTCCTGCCGCTTCTTTTGAAGACTTTCAGGATCTGAAAGAGGAGGAGTGGATACCGATTCTCACCAGGATTGCGAAATCAGGAGGATATGAAACGATTCTTCTTGATCTGACGGAACAGGTAAGGGGTGTGTATTCTCTGCTGGAAGACTGTGACAAAATCTATACGCTGATCAGAGATGACCGTATGGCAAAAGCAAAGCTGGCACAGTATGAGTTACTGCTGGAGCAGGAAGAACATCGAAAGATTCTTGAAAAGACGGAGAAGTGCAGGCTGCCGGTTTTTAAAAATCTGTCCTTTCAACTGGAGAACTTAAGTCACAGTGAACTGGCAGATTATGTGGAAAAACAGTTGACGGAAGATGGGCTGCTATAAGCGGGAGATGGTATGGAAAACAGGAAAAAGAGAAAAGAGTATTATCAGGATATCAAAAAAGAAATACAGCAGGAACTATTCAGAGAACTTGATTTTACAAAGGAACTCGAAGAAGAGGAATTATTTGGGCTTATCGATGAAAAGATACATGAGACTGCGCTGAAAAAGGGTTTATGGCTGGAAGAACGGAAGCAGATGAGAAAAGAGATATTCCAGTCGATGCGCCAGCTTGATATTTTGCAGGAACTGATCGAGAATCCGAAAATAACGGAGATCATGATCAACGGCAGGGATCACATTTTTATGGAACAGGATGGGAAGCTTTTTCGCTGGGAAAATGGCTTTGATTCGGAGGAGAAATTGAACAACATTATCCAGCAGATGGTGGCGGGCTGTAATCGGGTTGTAAATGAAATGTCGCCTATTGTGGACGCCAGGCTTGAGAATGGTTCCCGTGTCAATGTGGTATTAAAGCCGATTGCACTGAACGGACCGATCGTTACGATCAGAAAATTTCCGGAAAAACCGATGGATATGGAAAAATTGATTGAACTCGGTGCACTGCGGGAGGCACATGGCGCATTTCTGAAAAAACTTGTACTGGCAGGGTATAACATTCTTATCAGCGGAGGAACCGGCTCCGGTAAAACGACTTTTCTAAACGCTTTATCAAATTTTATTCCTGAAAAAGAGAGAGTGATTACGGTCGAAGACAGTGCGGAACTGCAGTTGTTTTCGGTAGAAAATCTGGTACGGCTGGAGACAAGAAATGCCAATGCGGAGGGGTGTCTGCCAATCACTATAAGGGATCTGATCAGGACCGCACTCAGAATGAGGCCGGATCGTATCATTGTGGGGGAGGTCAGAGGGGCGGAAGCGATAGATTTGCTGCAGGCTATGAATACCGGGCATGATGGTTCCCTTTCCACCGGCCATTCCAACAGTGCCGCGGATATGATCAGCAGATTGGAGACTATGGTATTGATGGGCATGGATATCCCGATATCCGCGATCAGAGGACAGATTGCATCGGCAATCGATATTATGATTCATCTGGGACGATTGCGGGATAAAAGCAGGAAAGTGCTGGAGATTGCGGAGGTTTGTCCTTATGAAGGGCAGGAAATCAGGCTAAAGCCGCTTTTTGCATATCGATATGAGAGCGGAGAGCTGGAAAGAGAAGGGGAACTGGAAAATGTGGCAAAAATGCAGGCGGCAGGTCTTTCATTGGTATAGCAGAATTTACGGAAAAGAAAGTTGTTTAACCGGTATGCAAAAGGCCGTAAGGAGTATCCAGGCAATCGGGATAACCATATTTCTGGGAATGTTTTTTTATAGAACCTATAAAGCGATTCCTGCTATGCTGCCGGCGGGACTGATGTATCTCACCATGTTGGAGAGACAGGAGCGAAAAAGAAAAAGAGAAAGGCTGCGAAGTGAGTTTAAGGATGCGATCCTGTCAGTTGCCGCGAATCTGAGGGCAGGCTATGCCGTTGAAAACGCATTTCGGGAAACATTACAGGAAATGAAAGTACTGCACGGGGAAGAGGCGCCGATTTATCAGGAATTATATAAAATCGTGCAGGGGTTGGCTAACCGGATCAGTATCGAGACATTGATGGGGCATTTTGCCGGGAGGGCAAAGCTGGAAGAAATTCAGGAATTTGCTGATATTTTTGTCATAACGAAGCAGAGCAGCGGCAATATGACGGAAATTATTTATGAGACGGCGGCATTAATCGGAGAAAAGATAGAGGTAGAGAAAGAGATACAGGTATTATTATCTGCAAAAAGGCTGGAACATAATATTATGTCGGTTATCCCTTTTGCGATCATACTCTATGTAAGTATAGCGTCCGGCGGCTATTTCGATGTTTTATATACAACATCCGCCGGAAGAGTGATCATGACGATATGTTTGGCTGTCTATATCGCGGCTTATGTGTCGGGAAAAAGGATAATAGAAATAAAGGTTTAGAGGGTGATTCTCTGTAAAGCCGATGCGATAACATACAAAAAGAATGGTAAACATATGAAAAAAGATTTTTTATACAAAGCGGCAGAAATGTTATTTAACCGGTTTGCGAAAAAAGATGCGAAGCAAAAATGGCTTTCAGCGCAGGTAAAAGGGAATCTGGAAAGGTTGTATCCGTTTTCCGGAAAAGAAAAAATCAGAGAATATTATATACATAAAATCAGATTTTCTCTGCTGCTGTGCCTGATCGGCGTAATCCTTACCGGCGGAATGCTTTTGGCAGAGATATTACAACCGGTCGTAAAAGAAAATAAAATTTGCAGGCAGGGCTTTCAGGGAAATATGCGGGAAGTTCCGGTGAAAGTTACCGTAGGCGAGAACATGCAGCATGAGTTGATTTTGCAGATCGGAGAACGGATCTATGAAAGAAAACAGATTGAAAAGCTGTATGAAGAGGCGTTGGATAAGTTGGAAGGAGCCATTTTGGGTGAAAATGAGGGACTGGAACATGTGGAAACGGACCTGGTGCTGGTAAAAGAACTTCCGGGGTATCCGTTTCGGATTGAATGGGAGAGTCAGAATTACAGGCTTATCGATGCGGAAGGGAAATTGCAGAAAGCCCCTGTTTCTGAGGAAGGCGAGCAGGTGGGGCTGCGTGGGATTTTTACGTATCATGATTTCAGGGCGGAATATCTGATCTATATACATATATACCCGCAGACGCTCACAAAGGAAGAGGAAGAGAAGGAAAAGCTGCTGCGGGCCGTAAATGAAGTGGAAAGGCATAGCAGAGAAAGCGAAGTTCTGCTCCTTCCGGCAGAACTGGAGGGAAAAAAACTGGTTTGGAGCAGCGGCGGAAATGAGAATTTGCTGATCATATTGTTTTTTACGGTCTGCGGCGCCGGGACGGCATACTTCCTGAAAGATGAAGATCTGAAAAAGGAGGTAAAAGAACGGGAGAGACAGATGTATCTCGGGTATCCCGAAGTGGTCAGCAAGTTATCCATTTATTTAGGGGCCGGTATGACAATCAGGACGGCATGGGAGAAAATATGTGCAGATTATGAAAAAAGAGATGCAAATGCCGTAAAAAATCCCGTCTATGAAGAAATGAAGATAACCTGTCAGGAAATGAAAAGCGGGATCTCGGAAATATCAGCATATGAACGCTTTGGAAAGAGGTGCGGTATACAGATATATGGTAAATTTTCCACACTTCTTATGCAGAATCTGAGAAAAGGGAGCACCAGATTGGGGGCACTTTTTAAAGAGGAAAGCCAGATGGCATTTGAAGAGAGAAAAAATGCCGCAAGAAAGGCAGGAGAAGAGGCGGGAACAAAACTGCTGCTGCCAATGATGATGATGCTCTGTGTTGTTATGTTAATGATTTTGCTGCCGGCATTTATGACTTTTTAAAAATGAAAAAACAGGAGGAAAAAAGGATGAAAAAATCGATGAAAGACTTTTTAAGAGAAGAAGATGGAATGGGAACAGTGGAGGTTATATTGATCATTGTAGTGTTGATTGGCCTGGTCATTATATTTAAAACACAACTGACTCAGATAGTGAATGATATCTTTGCAAAAATCGCCTCACAGAGCAGCAGCATTTAGTATGAAATGTAAAGCATATCTTACAATTTATCTGGCACTTTCCCTTACGGTTATGCTGTCGGTCGTTATGGTACTCCTTATGGGGGTAAAGAAAAATACGATTCGCATGGAGGAAGAACTTGCACTGAATACGGCGGGGTGGTCGGCGCTGGCAGAATATCACCAGGAACTTTTTCGGCAGTATGATCTGTTTTTCATAGATACATCTTATGGAAGCGGTTTTCCGGAGATAGAAGCTTTGGGTGAGCATGTGAAAGACTATGCAAATAAAAATCTGCAGGACACCGGGTTGATGGAAGGGCGCCTGACAGCAATTGAAATCCGGGAGGCAGAAGTTGCTGCGGATCATGGAGGGCAGGTTCTGAAAAGGCAGATAGCGGAATATGAAGAAAATTATTTTGGAATAGAGGCGTTGGAAGAACTTTTTTCAGCATATGATTTTGCCGAAAAGGACCAGGTCAGTGAAAAGGAACTGATCAGGATGCGCGATAATAATGAGGAGAGACTGGCAAAAGAACCGCCGCCGGTAAAAAAAGAGACCAGAAAAAGATATAATTTGGAAACGGGAGAAACAACCACATACGAAGTGGAGGAAGAGGTACCGATCGTAAATCCGGCCTCTTCCGTAAATGAACTCCGACATAAGGGAATCCTGAATCTGGTGGTAGAGGATACTTCAGGGATTTCGGGCAGCGGGATATCTCCGGATCAGTATCTCTCCGGCAGAAATGATATTTTACAGGGGACCGGTATTCTGACGGAGAGAGAGGAGGGGAGAAATGCCTTGACGGAGCTGAAGGAGGATATCCTTCTGCAGGCTTATATTTTTCAGAAATATGGTTATTACGGAATGGAGAAGGAGAATGCGGCACTGGATTACCAGGTGGAATATCTGCTTGCAGGGAAATCTTCGGATGTGGAAAATCTGAAGGCGGTGGTGAACAAACTTCTGTTGTTCCGGGAGGCTGCCAATGCGGCATATTTATATGGTGATACGGCAAAACGGGCGGAGATATCAGCGATGGCGGCTTCGGTTGCCGCGGTGGCAATAGCGCCGTATTTACAGCCAATGCTGGAAACTTCCATCCTCTTTGCCTGGGCATATATTGAAAGCATTCAGGATGTAAAGCTTTTGTTGGCGGGTGGAAAGGTTCCGATATTGAAGTCCGCATCGGATTGGCAGACAGGGTTAAGCAGTATTTTGAATTTTTCAGGCGGCGCCATAAATAAAAACACATCTAAAGGACTCGATTACGGGCAGTATCTGTCCATGTTTCTTATGTCAAAAAAAGAAAACGAATTGCTGTTTTCCATGATGGATGTCATGGAGATGGATATCAGAAAGACGGCATTCAATGAAAATTTTCGTATGGATGGCTGCGTCAGCGGATTTCAGGCGGTGACGGAGTTTGAAGATGACAGCGGAAACTGTTCTTTTATAAGGACGTATTATTACTAGAAAAATAAAAGGGCGGATAACAGCAGCTTTTTGTAAATAATATAATAATTCGTAAACAAAATTCTCTCCGGGCAAAGGCTCACGTTTCATCAAAATTCCCCAAGACAAAAAGCTGTTGTTATCCGCCCTTTTATCAAAAAAGTATGCAAAAAGACAAAAGGGAAGAAGAGGATGAAAAAAGCAAAAAACTCAGTTGGAAAAAGCATAAGCGGAGCAATGACCGTAGAAGCATCATTAATACTGCCAATATTCATCCTGCTTTTTATGAACCTGCTTTCGATAATAGAAGTATACAGGATTCACAGCAGTGTTGCGGAAACTTTATGGGAGAAGGGAAGAGAGAGCGCAAAATTTTTATATGCAAAAGAGGCAGCAGGCAATATTCTTCCGGATAGTGAAGAAATGGATTTTTCACAGATAGAAATGCTGTTAATTTCCCTGTCGGGGCACGGAGACATCATAGAAAATTTAAACAGCTACCCGGGGTGGGAGAGAATGGTAACAGGCGGGAGAGGAGGTTTTTTGGTAAGCGGCAGGACGCAGGAAGATGGTACGATCCATATAGATTGCAGTTATCAGATCCATCCTCTTTTTCCATCTCTGACGCCTGTTGGAAAAACAGTGGAAAATCATTACTATGGACATGCGTGGACCGGTTATGTGCTTGGCGGGGGCGCAGGAACGGAGGAGAGTGAGGAGACGTATGTGTATATTACCGAGACAGGAACAGTTTATCATAAAAATCGCAGCTGCAGCTATTTGAATCCAAGTATACACAGTATTGCGTTGGATAAAGTGGATGATATCAGGAACAAAGGCGGGGCTGTTTACTATGCCTGCCCGCGTTGTGCCGATATGTTGGCGGAGGGAAACTGTTTCGTAACAGATTATGGGACAAATTACCATTTGGGTATAACGTGCTCCGCATTAAAGCGTACCATTTATGAAGTGAAACTGAGCGAAACAGGGGGAAGAGGAGCGTGCAGTAAATGCGGAGGATAAAAGAAAGTTCAGGAAAAAGATGTAGACAATGTGGAGGAAGATATATATGTGGGAAGCTGCAAAGGTACTGACAATCATTGTTTTTTTAGGTCTTTGCTGTATACAGGATATCAGAGAGGAAAAGCTGTCGCTGAAAATGCTTATTGCATCGGGTATATTGTTTTTTATGCTGTCCTTTATGTTTGAGGATATGACAGCAAAAGAAAGAATATGTAATATATTGCCTGGTATAGTTGCTTCGCTGCTTGCGTTTATGACAAAAGAGCAGATCGGTTATGGGGACGCAGTCTGTCTGATTATTCTGGGAAGTGTTGTTTCCGGGGAAAAGCTGCTGGGAGCCGTAACAGGTGGAATGATATTGTTCAGTATCATTGGTATCATACGAATGATAAGAAAAAAAGCGGACCGTAAAACAACGATGCCGTTTCTTCCCTTTTTGACAGCGGGAATGTTGTGGCAGATAGTGATAACAGGTGCCTGGTAAAAGGGCACATTTGAAAGAAAGGGCGATAAATATGAAACATACATTACATGGATATATGACAGTGGAAGCCGCACTTTTAATGCCAATGGTATTATTTTCTCTGTTTTTTATTATTTTTGCAGGATTTTTTCAATATGACAGGTGTATCGCGGAGCAGGATGGCAAGATGATCGTAGTGCGTGCATCCGATATGAGAGAGCAAGATGAGGCAAAGGTAATACGAAAAGTGATGGAAAAAGGTGAGCTTGCAGGCAAGAAAAAGTTATTATTCAGTCATTCGGTTCAAAAAGAGTTTTATTTATCAAAAGATAAAGCGAAAGTCAGAATAGGCGGAAAGGTAAATACCATATTAAACAATCTGGCAAAAGGGGAGCATTGGAAAGCCTTCGGATATGCGGCAGAATATGAGGCGAAAAAATATGATCCGGTAGGATTTATCAGAATATGCAGGAGGTTGGAGAAATATGCAGGGAGCTGAGTTTGTAAATGATCTGCGCTATAATTATCTGGTGGTTCCGTACATGAAAACGGAGAATGACTTTGCACTGCGGATGCTGGTAGAAAACGTGACAGACAAGTTTTTGGCGGTTGAGTTAAGAAGGCTCGATGGGCAGACATTTCTTTACTATAATATTTCGGGGATGCAGAATATGGAGATAATCCATGGGGAAAAGCCGATGGATCAGAAAGCATTTCAAACTTTTATGTGGAATCTTCATGAAGCGATAGAGCAGTGCGGAGAACTGTTTTTGCCGGGAGATGGGATTTGCTTAGAGCCAATGGGATTATTTTGGGATCTGAATGCACAAAGATGGAAGTTTGTCTATGTACCAAAACAGGAGGAGCAGTATCTGCCGGAGATACAGGCGGAGAGAGAGCAGCTCGCGGAATTTTTAGTGATGCATATTGACTATGAGGATAAGAGACTGACGGAGACGGTTTATCGTTTTTATGAGGAAATTTGTGCGGGGAGGATGCAGCCGGACTTCTTTCTGGAAAGGGAGAATAAAAAATTTCAGGAGGAACCGGAGCCGGAGCAGGATATGCAGGGGGATATTGTCATAGATGATCAGTGGGAGGAGGTGGAAGAATCAGAATACGGCATAGAAACGGAAAAAGAGACTTCAAAAAAAGGGCTGCAGATATTGCTGATTGTTTTGTGGTGTCTTGCGGCGGGTGGCACCGCTTTTTTCGGAAGGAGTATGGGGGAGGTGATTCTGCCCGGCGGGGCGGTAACGGCTGTTTTAACGCTGCTGTTGTTTTACATATGGCGAAAACGCAGGAATTATGGAGAAACGGATCAGGAAGATACCAGTATGGCAACTACGGAGAAAGTTGAAATTCCGTATCATGCCGAACTGACAAAGGAGCAGGAGACAGAAGAAAAAACCGTGTATTTTGACATTGGCGAGGCGCAGGAAAAGAGGCTGTATGGAATAGGAAAGTTCCGCCGGGAAAAAATAGTTTTAGACAGCCTGCCGTGTACGGTCGGAAAAGATGGTACGCTTTCCGATCAAATTATTTCGGATTCCTCCGTAAGCAGAATGCATGCCAGATTTTATATGGAAGAAGAAACATTCCGGATGCAGGATTTAAATTCGACCAATGGTACTTACCATAATGGGATTCGTTTGCGTCCTAACGAGAAAGTAATATTAGAGAAGGAGGATGAGGTGGGCTTCGGAAGGGTACAATTTATTTTCAGATAAAAAGTGCAGGGAAGCAAAAAGCCTGTTTTGCGCTGCGATAAATTAAGATGCCGCTTGTAAACAGTGGCACTTCTATAGTAGAATGAAACGTATGGAAATGGAGCGGCGTATGAACAGGACGAATGTAACCATATGGAAAGAAAAGATTGCTACGATCGGATTTATTGTGATTAATATAATGTTGTTTGTCATCAGCCTCTTCACCGGTGATCTGTTATATGAGGAAGGTGCGTTCAGTGTTCGGTATTTACTAAACGGGGGAGAATGGTGGCGCCTTATTACCTCCATGTTTTTGCATGCTGATGCGGATCATCTGGTAGGGAACATGTTAATGCTGTATTTGGCGGGTGAGCTGGTTGAAACGTATATTGGGCAACGGAAGTATGCAATACTCTATTTTTTCAGCGGAACAGCCGGTTCCCTTTTGTACGCGGCATATGAATGTTATTCCGGAAAATATGCGAACTCTATTGGTGCCAGCGGTGCGGTATTTGGCATTGTCGGTGCGTTGTTTATTATTGTCTTGTGTAATAAAGGAAGATATGGCAATATTACAATAGGAAGAATGGGGTTTATGATATTTTATATGGCATATATGGGACTGCGCACATCAAATGTAAATAATGCGGCTCACATCGGCGGATTGTTTGCCGGTGGTGGGTTAATGATTATTTATATCTTTATACTGAACTTAAAGGGGGGAGGAGACACATATGAAAATTAATATTTATTATGGCGGGCGGGGATTGATTGATGATCCTACTCTTTATGCGATTGAGAAGATGGAGGAGGTATTCAGGGAACTTCATGTCACAATCGAAAGATTTATGCTGTATGATATGAAAAACAGTATTACCATGCTGCCTCAGACTTTGAAGGATGCGGATGGCATTATCCTTGCGACCACAGTGGAATGGTATGGCATTGGAGGCTATATGATGCAGTTTTTGGATGCCTGTTGGCTTTATGGGGACAAAGAGAAAATTGCTGAAATTTATATGTGTCCGGTGGTGATGTCTACGACTTATGGAGAAAGAGACGGAGAATTGAATATGGCTTCGGCGTGGGAAATTCTCGGGGGGCGTCCATGCAGCGGTATTTGTGGCTATATCGAGGACATTGCCGTATTGGAAAATAATGAAGCTTATAATGATCTGATAGAAAAGAAGGCGGAGGATATGTATCGCACGATCAATAAAAAAATTCTTGCGCTGCCCGCCAGCAATCAGGCGGTAAATCGCTTTGTAGCCATTACGAAGAATATGGATCTTACGCCGAAGGAGGCGGAACAGCTTTCTCAGTATGCCTCGGATGACAGCTATGTGCAGAAAACAAAAGAAGATATCAGAGAACTGACCAGTATTTTCCGGGATAAATTAGGAGAAAATGAGCAGGATGACCAGACAATGTTTCTTAAGGCATTGAGAGAACATTTTGAACCGACCGTGGGGTTCAGAGGAATGTATAAAATTGTCTTTGATGCCAAAAAACTTCCAATGTATATTGAAATAGATCAAAAAGATATGGCATGCGGCTATGATTACAGGGAGAGGGTGGATGTGGAAATTCAGATGACAGAGGAAACCATGAATGATATTATACATGGAAGAATGACGTTTCAGAGAGGATTTATGAGCGGCGTGATGAAGATGAAGGGAGACTTTAAACTGCTCAGACAGTTGGACCAGCTTTTTGTGTTCAATAAGGACAGGCTGTAAATGGCACAATAATAAAAAGGTATTCACAAAATAAAACGGAGGACAGGGAAATGATGGATGAATCATGTATTTTTTGTAAGATCGCAGCGGGGGAGATCCCGTCAAAGACGTTGTATGAGGATGAGGAGTTCAAAGTGATTCTTGATCTGGGGCCCGCAACAAAGGGGCATGCATTGATTTTGCCTAAAAATCATTACAGGGATCTTTTTGACTTACCAGAGGAAGAGGCGCGGAAAGCAATGACTTTGACAAAAAAAATGGCACTGCGGATGCGAGAGAGGCTTGCATGTGACGGATTTAATCTGGTGCAGAATAATGAAGAAGTAGCCGGGCAGACAGTATTTCATTTTCATATACATTTGATTCCGCGCTATGAGGGGGATGGACAGGTTATTGGCTGGAAGCCGGGGAAACCTGGGGATGCGGAGCTGGAAGAAATACGGAAGCTGATAGTGGAAGAATAAATAATTTCAAAAATTTATCTGCTCAAGGGCAGTTTGGATAGGATCAAATATGAGGATAATACGGACGGAAGAGATTATAAAACATATTAAAGAAATGTGCATTGAGGCAAATCATTTTTTATCGCCGGATATGGAACAGGCGGTAAGGGAGGCGGCTGCATCGGAGGAGTCCGAAGTTGGAAAGCACATTCTTGAGAAACTCTGTGAAAATATGAAAATAGCCGGTGAGGATATGATACCTGTTTGCCAGGATACGGGAATGGCGGTTATTTTTATGGAAATAGGGCAGGAGGTACATTTTGCAGGCAGTTACCTGGAAGATGCCATTAATGAAGGGGTACGGCAGGGATATCAGGAGGGATATCTGAGGAAATCCGTGGTGGGAGATCCCCTGATCAGAGAGAATACAAAAGATAATACGCCGGCGGTGATCCACTGTCGTATTGTGCCGGGAGAACAGGTGAAGATTACGGTTGCGCCAAAAGGCTTTGGCAGCGAAAATATGAGCAGAGTATTTATGCTGAAACCGGCGGATGGGATAGAAGGGGTAAAGCAGGCGGTACTGGCGGCAGTGCGGGAGGCAGGTCCTAATGCCTGCCCGCCCATGGTAGTAGGGGTGGGAGTAGGAGGCACTTTTGAAAAATGTGCGATTCTTGCAAAGCAGGCACTCATAAGACCGGTGCAGGAGTTCTCAGAGATTCCTTATATAAAAGAATTGGAACAGGAGCTGCTTGAAAAGATCAATCAAACCGGTATCGGACCGGGAGGCTTGGGCGGAACCGTCACTGCGCTGGCGGTACATATCAATACTTATCCGACACATATTGCGGGACTGCCGGTGGCGGTGAATATTTGCTGCCATGTCAACCGGCATGTTGTGAGAGTGTTGTAAGGTTGTGGGTTTTGCCGATATTATTTTATAATATGGTAGGAAGCATACGGAAATGGAACCGATAAGGAGATGCGGGAATATGGAAAAATACATTCAAGCCCCATTGGATGCGAAAACA
>OFGN01000561.1_pt1 | contig 38422 bp, 34 predicted proteins | sample 1521821 | NCBI WGS metagenome assembly OFGN01 (sample SAMEA3504094, study PRJEB24116) | mouse gut metagenome | biome: mouse gut; feature: mouse-associated habitat; material: faeces | place: Denmark | collected 2011
AGTGACTGGAGTTCAGACGTGTGCTCTTCCGATCTGTGGTGGGACTCGCCACCGGCGACCGCGCACGTTCCCGCGTACTGATCAAGGATATTATGGAAAACTTCCGGAAACGTAACGGCTCGACCGTATGCCGCGAACTGAAGGGAATCGGCACCGGCTGCCCGCTCCGCCAGTGCGAGGACTGTGTGGCCGACGCCGCCGAATTCCTCGAAGAGGCACTCCAAAGACGGTAGGAAGCCCCTCCTCTGAAATTATCATACACGCTCAAACATGCTCTGGGATATATTCATACTCATTGCGGGACTCGCATTGATAATGGGAGGCGCCAACATCCTTACCGACGGAGCCTCGGCTCTGGCACGCCGCTGGGGTGTGTCGGACCTTGTGGTGGGTCTGACCATCGTGGCGTTCGGCACATCCACGCCGGAACTGGCCATCAGCGTCACTTCCGCCATTCAGGGCAATACCGGGATAGCCGTCGGGAACGTAGTGGGAAGCAACATCTTCAACATTCTTGTGATAGTCGGGGCGATCGCACTGGTCAGACCCGTCAGAATCACCAGGGACATAATGGTCAACGAGATCCCGATGGTGGTCCTCTCCTCGACGGCGATTCTCGCCATAGGAATGGCGCCGCTCCTCGGAGTACCCGGCGCGGCTATGGTGAGCAGGGTGGACGGCATTCTGCTTCTGCTCTTCTTCCTTATCTTCATGCATTATATACTGCAGCAGGCCCGTCATCCCGTTCCCGGCGCGGATCCTGCTCCGGATGCGACACCGGCGACGAAGAAGGAGATGGGGCTGCTGAAAGGAGTGATATGGGTTCTCGGAGGGCTTGCCGCCCTTGTAATCGGGGGCGATATATTTGTAAAAGGAGCGTCTGGAATCGCTCGTGGTCTCGGTGTGGGCGAGGCCATCATCGGCCTTACCATCGTGGCTATGGGAACATCGCTGCCTGATCTGGCGGCCTCCGTGGCTGCGGCGCGGAAAGGGAACACGGGTATAGCCGTCGGCAATGTGATCGGCAGCTGTGTGTTCAACGCCTTCATGGTGCTCGGAGCCGCCGCTGCCGTCCGCCCGCTGCCGTTCGGCGGAATCGGCATGACAGACCTTGTCACCCTTGCCGGAGCATCAGTCCTTTTCTGGCTGTTCGGATGGTTCTTCAGGAAGCGGACCATCACCCGATGGGAAGGAGGCGTGATGATACTCTGCTACATCGCCTACATCACATATCTTGTCCTCGCCGAACTCGGCAAGCTCTAAATGATCATTGAGAGCAGACGGACCAACGGGCGTCCGCCTACAAGCGCGACAAGTGCGCCGAGGCGGTTCTTGAACCGCACCTTCCCGTTAAGCATACTTTTGACACGCTGCTCCCGGATCACGCGCCAGCATCGTTCTTCGAGTTCATTGTCGCGCACCCTGTTCCTGTAGAGCAGACTGAGTATGTTGAAATGCGCGCTCATCCGGCGGTCCTCCGCGGCGGGAACAAGCTGCGGATAATTCTCCCCAACCCATGCAAGCATACGGTCGGTTACATCAAGCACATCGGCCCGCTTCCTGCTGAATGTGTGTATATAGCTGTCGGGATGCTGCCGGTAGCAGTAAAGCGGTTGCGGGACCACACCCACCTTCCCCACACGCAGCATTATCCGATAAAAAACGTCGAGATCCTCATAGCCCGTCCCTTCCCTGAATCCGGTATTCTCCCACAGTTTTCTGTCATACAGCTTTCCGCAGACCGAGCACTCCACAGCAGCCGTCTGATACAGAATCTTTTCGACAAGCTCCACGGAATCCTCCCGCTGTATCTCCATATCCTCAATTCCCCCGAAGACCGGCTCATCCCATGAATAAAGAAGGGGAGAGACCACTATCTCCTCCTTTTCCCTCCACGCCACCCCCACCATAATCTCCAGGAAAGATGGAGCAAGCATATCGTCGGCATCAAGAAAGGTCAGATATTCTCCTCCGGCAACCCTGATACCGGCGTTTCTGGCCGAAGACAAACCGCCGTTGCGCTTGTGTACCACCCGGATGCGGGAATCGGCAAGGGCGGCGTTGTCGCAGATGGACGGAGTCGAGTCGGTGGAGCCGTCGTCCACAAGTATAAGCTCCCAGCCACTATATGTCTGTGCAAGCACAGACTCTATAGCGGCCGGGAGATATTTCCCGGCATTGTATGCCGGCACTATGACCGATACAGTCGGGGGTTCCATATCGCCGTATCAGACAGTGAGAATCTCCTTCTCCTTGTCGGCGAATATGGAATCTATCTTCTTCATGTATTTGTCGTGAAGCTTCTGGACCTCATTCTCGGCATCCTTCTCCACGTCCTCGCTCAGGCCGTTCTTTATCTCTTTCTTCAGTCCCTCGATGGCCTCGCGGCGGGCGTTGCGGACCGAAACCTTCGCATTCTCAGCCTCTCCCTTGCTCTGTTTCACCAGCTGCTTGCGGCGCTCCTCGGTAAGAGGCGGGATCGAGATACGGATAACCTCACCGTTGTTCTCGGGAGTGATGCCGAGATCGGAATTGATGATGGCCTTCTCTATCTCTTTGAACATCGACTTCTCCCAGGGAGTGATGGCGATGGTGCGGGCATCGGGCACCGATACGTTGGCCACATTCGAGACCGGACTTTGTGTGCCGTAGTAATCCACGCGTATGCCGTCGAGCAGTCTGGCGGAAGCCTTTCCGGCCCTGATGTGCGAAAGGGTGTCGTCAAGATACTCCATGGCGAGCTGCATGGAGTCCTCGGCGTTCTGCAGATATTCCTTTACTTCCATTTTTTATATCGTTTTATTAATTTTCAATTTTCATCGGTCCATACCGTCATTTCACCGTCACAAGCGTTCCGACACTGTCACCCTCGAGCATCCGTCGCAGATTTCCCTCCTCGTCCATGTTGAAGACGTAAATCGGCATATTGTTCTCCTTGCAGAGTGCCGTAGCCGTGAGGTCCATCACCTTCAGTCCGCGCGACAGCACCTCGTCGTAACTGATACGGTCGAATTTCGTCGCGGCCGGGTCCTTCTCGGGATCGGCTGTATACACGCCGTCCACGCGCGTGCCCTTCAGCATCACGTCGGCCTCTATCTCGATGGCACGGAGAGCCGACCCGGTGTCGGTGGTGAAGTATGGATTGCCGGTTCCGCAGCTGATTATAGCCACTTTTCCCTCCTCGAGGGCCTTTACTGCACGCCACTTCGAATACTGCTCTCCGATGGGAAACATCCCTATGGCGGTAAGCACGTCGGCCGGCTGCCCTATCGCCTCGAGCGCCGAACTGAGGGCCAATGAGTTGATTACTGTCGCGAGCATCCCCATCTGGTCACCCTTGACTCGGTCAAAACCTTTGGACGCACCCGAGAGGCCACGGAAAATGTTGCCGCCACCGATCACTATGCCGATTTCCACACCGGCATCGGCCATTTCCTTGATCTGTCGCGCGTATGAGTTGAGACGCTCCGTATCCACGCCATGTCCGGCGGCGCCGGCGAGCGACTCGCCGGACAGTTTCAGCAATATGCGTTTGTATTTCATTTTTTCGTTTGTATTTCTTCAGATTCCAAAGTTAACAAATTAGTTTGAAAAAATGAAATCAAACGCGATATTTGCTTTCATTGCTTTCATTTATCGAGACGGAATGAGCGGCGATGGTATCTGGTGGGACCGAGACGGCGCAACGCGTCGTAATGGTCGCGGGTGGGATATCCCATGTTTCTTTCCCAGCCATATCCGGGGCATTCGGAGGCAAGCCCGCGCATAAGTTCGTCGCGATGAGTCTTTGCAAGAACCGAAGCAGCCGCTATCGCCATGTATTTTCCGTCTCCCTTTACAACGGTACGGTATGGTATGTCGATGTTTCTCACCGGATCGAGATATGGCTTGAACTTGTTTCCGTCGACTATGATGTGTCCGGGACGCACTTCGAGACGGTCGAGTGCGAGCTGCATTCCCGCTATGGATGCGTTGAGGATATTGATTCTGTCGATTTCTTCGGCCTCCACCATCACCACGGCCCATGCAAGGGCCTGTTCCTCTATCACGGGACGGAGCCGGGTACGCATTGAGGCAGTCAGCTTCTTCGAGTCATTCAGCTCCGGCATGCGGAAATCGGGAGGGAGAATCACCGCGGCGCAGGAAACCGGCCCGCATAGACAACCTCGCCCGGCCTCGTCGCATCCTGCCTCGGCCACACCCTCCACCATGCAGCGGAGAAGTGTGCCGGCCGGAACAGACGTGCGCGCGCTCATTTGTCACGCGAGATAATGAATTCGAAAATTTCCTTGAAATCCCGCTTTGATTCCGAATCGGGGCAGCTGTCGATCACGGCATACGCCTCCCGTTGCATGGAGCGCATGCGCTCGAACGAATAATCGATACCACCGTAGCATTTGGCGAAATCTATCAGAGTCTGGATATTGTCCTGATTTAGATCGCCGCTCTCGATAAGAGCTTTCATGCGGAGTGATTCCTCGGCGGGCGCCACGGCAAGCGCATGAATGAGCGGAAGCGTCACTTTCCCCTCGCGAAGGTCGTTGCCGGTGGGTTTACCTATCTGCGGGTTGGGATAATAGTCAAAGATATCGTCCTTGATCTGAAAACAGAGTCCGAGCAGTTCCGCAAACCTCACGACAGGTTCCACTTCCCGAGCGGATGCGCCGGCGACTTGCGCCCCCATCCTCACGCATGTCATGAAGAGCGATGCGGTCTTCTGGCGAATCATGCTGATATAGCTCTCCTCGTCGTAATGATGGTCGCGGACATTACATATCTGGTCAATCTCCCCGAGGCTGAGCTCACAGCCGAGAGCGGACAGAGCGGAAACCACATCGATGTTGCCGGTCCGTATTCCGGCCGCGAGGGCGTTTGACACGAAAAAGTCACCCACAAGCACCGCGATATGGTTTCCCATGGAAGCGTTTATGGTAGGCTCGCCGCGGCGCAGCGAAGTCTCGTCAACGATGTCGTCATGGATCAGCGTGGCGTTATGAAGCATCTCGAGGGCGGCGCCGGCATAAAGCACCTTGTCGGAGACTTTGCCGAACATTTTCGCGCTCAGAATAACGAGAACGGGGCGTATCTGCTTCCCTTTGACCTTCAGATAACGGGTCACGATGTCGTTCATCATCCGGTTGGGTGTGGAAAGGCACTCGGCAATGATACGGTTCATCTCGGCGAGTTCCGGCAAATCCAGCAGAATCCTGCTCATTGTCCCATCTTGTCTTTTTACTTTCTGCTCCATATTGTCAAATCAGGGACAAAATTAACAAATATCCGGGAAATAACAAAAATCTGATCAATCACATCACCTCCTCACAAAAATATGAGGATAACAGGAGACCCGGCACTACATAATATCGATACTATACGCAATGCAGACAATAAGTCGGAGTGACGGGATGTGTGCCCGGATGGGCGCGGTCACCCCGTCACTCATAACTCTGACCTAATGTCTATCGTCTCTCCGATTTAAACTTATTTCACGATGCGGAGGGTGTGACGTGCCGATACCAGTCCGACAGACATTGTAATGATGTAACTCTTTTTCATACGCATTTACGATTAATTTACTGTCCTACGAATTTCTTGCCGTCGCGGATGTATATTCCGCCGCGGGCCGTCGAGGCTACGCGCCTTCCCATCATATCGTATGTCGGAGCCTTGATTCGGCAACCCTCGTCTCCGGCAGGAAGCTCATCCATGGATGATAGCGGCTCTTCGAAGTCGGCCATGGTGAATATCGTCTTTCCTTCGTCGATACATTCCCGGAAGCCAAGGAGACAGATCCCGTTATCCGCTTCTGCCATATAAAATCTGGTCTGCATATCGTAGCGGCCAGGAGCGCCGATGCCTTCGACCCATACCACAGATTTATTAGTCTGCTTATCTTCCAGCTCTATTTTGCGCCTGACATTACCACATGCCATAATATTTCCTTCTGCCTTAACTTCCATTTCGTAGAAAGGATCCCACTCAAATATACAATCTTCGTCAGCCTCCCACACCTGACAGAATTGCCCGGGTTTCAGATTGAAATCATAGAGCGGTACATAGTACGCAATTCCATCTTCATACAAGTATCGCAGCTCCACCTGCCGGTTTTCCTCACTCAGCAGATATTCGTGTCCGTTCAGATAATCAAGCTCACAAGTCTGTTGAATGCGGAAACAGTTCCTGCCGTCCACCAACTCCTGTCCTGTCACTGTGAAGTAAACCGGGACATCATCACGTCGTTGCCCATGGTCAGCTGCGTTCCATACCCAGACCTTGCCCTCCTTCAGAAGAGGGACATATCCCTCGTTGGCTGCAGCTTCAAAAGTAATATCTGCCCTGCATTGTGCGGACATCCCCGATATTCCGGCTAAGACCAGAACTGATAAAAATAACAATATTCTTTTCATAAGCATGGAAATTAGATAGTTGTTAAAAAAACAGCTTGAAAATTCGCTAAACGATGCAGATATCGTCTAATGCTGCAAATATATATTAAAATTTATTAAAAAACAAGAAAAGCGAGAAAAAAAGTAAAATAATATGAAAATAACATGACAACTGTATAGCCCCGACGTTGCCGGCGAAATGTTTTCAGCGGCCTACGAATGTAATATGCAAATGCTGTCAGAGGGCGCGCAGTATTCAGCGGGACACTCAGAGGGCGCCTTGCTCTATCAGCAGGGCTATCCGCTCTATCATGGCATCGTTCTTGTCTTTCTTCGGATTGAAGCCCCCTTTCATGTTCATGCCGAAAAAGCGGCCGAATGTCTGCCAGAACCCGGCCCGGAAACTGCCTAAAAATGCCTTTACTATACTATAGGAGGTCTGGTCGGTCTCCCGATTGATCAGTTTAAGCAACACCTTCCCCTGATTCTTCGTCATTGTCTTCACCACCGGCTTGTACTGCTCGAATATGTCCTTCTCCAGACGTTTCAGATGTTCCTCACGCTTCTTCTTGTCGGGGATGGTCTGGATATACTCGTAGGTCTCGCAAAGCGTGGCGAAAGCGAGTTTGGCATACGGAAGCGTCTTGCGGACATCGCGGACAGTGCGCCAGTAAAACTGTTCCTGCTTCCTGTTTTTGAACTTGAGAGGGGGGAATACGTGGATGTCGCGGATGTAAGTGAGCCGGCAGGTATCGCCATATTCATCCACGATGTAGGAGAATCCCTTATAAGCCTTTACCTTCAGTTGCAGATCGCCCGGTTCCTGCGCATGAAGGGATACGCCTCCGCAAAGAGCATGGAACGCGACCGACAGCAGAACGACTATGAGGGACCTGAAAATCACAGAAGTGCGAAAAGAGTGTTTCTTCCTAAACGGAATAAAGCGTCGAAAATTGAAACGGAACTGTTAACTTTTGTTTCATACTCCATCATAACGCCCCGGAGCCGCACTCTGTTCTCATCATCGATAAAAGGGGAGCCAAGCCACCGCATGACTATCCGGTGAAGCCGGAGACTGAACCCGGCAAGCGACTCCCCCTCGGAACTGTTGTAGACGGACTCCAGTTCCGGGAAGAGATGCGGGAAATATGGGGTACGGCCGTAGGCGGCATTCCATGCGCCAAGATGCTCGCGGCGCCACTTGCCGTGGTCAGAAAGAAGAGGGGAGGGGAGCAGTCTGCCATCGCCGCCTACCATGCGCTTCAGTACGCCGGCCCCGCCGTCGACGGGAACGGTCAGCCGCACGGGACCCTGCGGTCCGGTTATAAGGGTTCTGGAAAAAGCTTTTCCGGCCACTCCGGCCGCGGTGCATGCCCGGACCGCGGCGTCATCCGCCGACAGCCCCGACGCCACAGCGCGGAGGTAACTGGCATACCACTCCGCCGAAGGGGCGAACGGAATCACCATTTCCCCTTGTCGGGATTCGGATTGCGCAGTATGCGGTTCCATCGGATCTTGCCGTCGAACAGACTCTTCTCCTTGTCGAGCGACACTATGATGAACACCGGCGAACCAACCACATGGTCCTCGGGAACGAATCCCCAGTATCGGGAATCGGCCGACCGGTCGCGGTTGTCACCCATCATCCAGTAATAGTCCATCTTGAACGTATAGTACTCCGAAGGCTCTCCATTGATAAAAATCCGGCCGTCGCGCATCTCGAGACTATTCCCCTCGTATGTGCGTATGGCACGTTCGTAGAGGGCGTAGTTGTCGGGAGTGAGGTGCAGGGTGGAACCGCGCTTCGGAATCCATATCTCTCCCATGTCAGGACGCGTCCATCCATAGCCCGCGCCGACGGGGAACACTCCGGTAAGGTCGAGCATTCCGCTTCTCGACTCGCGCACGAGCGGACCGATCACCTCCGGCCACTTCTCCAGCTCCGCCTTCATGGCCGCGGTCAGGGGCACATCGTAGAAAGAGAACCCGTTGTACTCGTCGCGTATCGGGCCCTGGGCATCCTCGGCACGCACACCGAGCTCCTGCCACTTTCCGGCGTCCACAGGACCGTTTACGGGGATTATATAGTTGAACTGGACGTTGTCCGGATCAGGAATGGCCTTACCGTTGATGAAGATGGTGTCATCCTTTATCTTAAGCCGGTCGCCGGGAAGACCGATGGTGCGCTTCACGTAATTCTCGCGACGGTCCACCGGACGCCATATCAGCTCGCCGAACATCTCCGGATGGTTCTGTATGTGAGCCTTCGGGTCGACCACGCCTTTGGCACGCAACTCGGCGCATATCTGATAGTAGTCGGGATTCTGGACCTTCAGCGCCACCGTATCGCCCTGCGGATAGTTGAACACCACGATGTCGCCCCGGCGGATGGAGCGGATTCCGGGCATGCGGTGATAGTCGAGCTGCGGCTTCTCGATATAGCTCCTGGTGTTGATTATGGGGAGCGTATGCTGCGCCAGCGGGAAATGGATCGGGGTCTGCGGCACGCGTGCGCCGTAGACAGTCTTGTCCACCCAGAGACGGTCGCCGACAAGAAGCGATTTCTCCAGACTCGAGGAGGGAATCTCATACTGCTGGCCCACGAAGGCGAATATGAAGTAGATCAGCACCAGAGCGTAGACGATGGCGTCGACCCACGCCATGACGGTACGCGTCACTCCTTTCCTGTTCTTCCACCAGGCCCAGGGGATGAACTGGGTGATATAGATGTCGATGATCAGCGGCCACAGCAAGAGCAGCCACGGGTTGCCCATCAGGATAACCCAGAAAAAGAATATGAGCGATACAATCGCAAAGCGTATCCAGCGCGACTTCCTCACACCGCCCAGTCTCTGCCTGAGTGAATATGCAGTCGATTTCCTATTTTCCATACAATCGTTAAATTTAATAAAAATTCCCCTCCCCGCGCGAGGTTCATTCGGGATCTATTCCAGTGACGTCGCGCAGCATTTCGCCGATGTTACGGAAGCCTTTCCTCCCGGCGAGCCATTCGGCCGCCATCACCGCGCCGAGGGCGAATCCCTCGCGGTTGCGGGCGGAATGGGTTATGGAGATTTCGTCGACGGGCGACTCCCAGAGAATCGTGTGTATTCCGGGCACCTCTCCGCGACGGATATGGTCCACCCCGAGTATATCTTCAGGAAGCTCACGCCCCTCTTCCGGTTCGGCCCAGGCCGACAGGCGGCTACATTCGGCCACGATGTCTTCGGCAAGCGTGACCGCGGTACCCGACGGATGATCGAGCTTGTGGACATGATGGACCTCCTCCATCCGCGGACGGTACTGCGGGAAAGCGTCCATCATGCGGGCGAGGCTGCGGCTGATGGCGCGGAACAGATTGACGCCGACAGAGAAATTAGAGGCCCATAACAGAGTGCCCTTTCCATCGTCGCAAAGCTGCCGGAACTCATCGAGCCGCGCCGTCCAGCCCGTTGTGCCGCATACCACCGGAATCCCCCTCCGGAAGCAGCGGAGCAGATTGTCGGGAGCGGTGCCGGGCGTGGAAAACTCTATCGCCACATCGCTCGAAAGAAACGCCTCCGAGTCGAAGTCTCCGGGATTGTCACGGTCTATGCGGCAGGTAATCGTGTTACCTCGCTCCAGGGCTATCCTCTCGATGATATGGCCCATCCGGCCATATCCTATGATTGCTATTTTCATCTTATAGAGTTTCTAAATCAGAAACCGAAGGCCACATTGTCCACATATACGTCAAGACCCTCCGTCCCTACGAAAGGCTCGCCGCATGTGGACGAGAACATCACCAGCACATGAGTGGGGACTGTGCCTTCGGGAGCCCATCCCACCTCATGGACAGGCTTCAGTTTCCCTTTGGAATTATACGCATAGTATGCGTTTTCTCCATCGAGAAGACGCATATAAGGCTTGTAACAGGCTGTCTTTGTGATGTCACCGTAATGTATGGGGAGCACATGCCCCTTCTTCAGAGGTACCGAAGAGGAATAACGTTCGCGGCCAGTGCCGACCCGATGGGCATAGATATTGCCCTTGGCATCCTCCCAGCGTTTCTGGAGCATCACATATACCTCGGCCTTGTCTCTCCCCTTAAGAGTCTTCTTCGGGCCGAATCCGGTGGACTTGATACGGGTGTTGACATTCGGCATGTCGACCCGGATGTCGTAGACAAGCGCCTTGGGACGCTTCGTATACGGGATTCCCATGGAGAGTTTCCTGAAGGGATCGGATGTCGACGAGATAGGCTCGCGGACCGTGCCGAGAAATATCGTGCCGGGCACCATCACGTCGAGATTGATGATTCCGAGCACCTTCACCTCTTCCATCTTGGTCGAGAGCTTTGCCATGCGGTTGCCTCCCACCATGGCGGGACTTACCGTGTTGGAGGCCTTCACCACACCCGACACCTTGGCGTAGACGTTGCTCGTGGCCCACGGCGAGCCACCCTGATTGGTGTAAGGAACGTTCCCCCTGATATGTTTTGCCGGACCTATGGCATAGACTGTCTTCACCTTGCCGCCGAGAACCGCCGACTCCTTGATGTCACGTGTGACCCAGTTGCTGAAATCCCCGAAATTGATTTTCTCGAGGCGCAGAGCCTGCATCGGAGCGACAGCTAAAAAGAGCGCCATCGCCACCGCAGCTTTTTGAAAATATGATTTCATGTCGCAAATTTACAAAAATTTCCCCACCCGACAATCATGCCAATCCCTAAACAATGTTCAATATAAGGCATGATATAATAAAATCTGTGTAAAAACTACAAAAAATATAGAAATATGACCAAAATCAGCATCATATTTTGTATCACAAATATTTTTATCTAAATTTGCGGCTAATTTCAACCCAAATTTAAAAAACTAATAAATCGGAAAAAATGAAGAAATCCGTATTGATGCTTGCAGCTGCACTTCCCATGATGTTCGCAGCCTGCGGTACAGAAGACCCCGAGGAGGGTTTCAACCTTGAAACCACAACGCTCGAAATCAACTATGAAGGTAATGCCAATATCGAGACGAATGTCAAAGGATGCACATTCGTATCCGACAACGAGTTCATCGCATCCGTCGACAAGGACGGCAAGGTAACAGCCAACCACGTCGGCGAGGCAAAGATCACTGTCGCATACGAAGGAGAGAGCGCCGTATGCAAGGTGACTGTAAAACCCACCATGACCGTCTACACAATGCCGGTCATCGACTGGAAGCTCAACCTTACTCAGGTTGAGGATCTGGTGAAAGCAGACTTCCCCAATCTGGTGAAGAACGACGAGGTATCTTCCGCCGATGCACTCGCCTACACCACAAAAGGCACTTTCCCCATCTATGCATACGCGTTCAATAACAACGCTCTCGCTGCTTCCACCCTTATGATTTCCACAGAGATGGATGACAAAGACTCTCTCGGCGAATGGCTTGAGCAGTACTACGCATACTACAACGACACCGAAATGGGTATGCTTTACGGCAATGCCAAAAGCATCGACGACGCAACCGTCCTCGTAGAGTTCGAAGGCGGCATGGACGACTGCATGGCCACATGGACTGCCAACGAGCCCACCAAGACCGTACGCGGCGGCATGATCATCGACCGCACACACATCGAGAAGAGCCGCGAAATCGCTCGCAAAACAGCAGGTAAATAATACGAAATATAATATCAACGACAGATGAAAAAGTTTTTTTTCACACTCTGTGCCGGCTTCATGGCAGTAGCAATGACCGCTTGCGGCGGCAACAAGAGTGCGGATGACAACGCAGCCGCCGACTCCGATTCCATCGTGGTCGAAGAGACTGTGGACACCGTAGTTGCCGACACCATGACTGTTCCCGCAGAGGAAGTCGAGGCTCCGGCAGAGAAAAATACTTCCAAGAAGACTTCGACCAAAACCGAAGTGAAGAAGGAAGTGAACAATGCCGCCAACACTGCCGACAAAGCAGTGAACGACGCTCTCAAGAAAGCTGCCGACAAAACAAAGCAGGTGGCCGAGCAGGGCGTGGACGATGCCGAGGCAAAAGCCCGCGCATGGAAAGAGAAACAGAAAGAGCGCCGCGAACAGCGCGAGAAAGAGAAGCAGGGAAACTGATCCTTTCTCAATAAAAACGTAAAAAGATGCCGGCTTACAGTCTGGCATCTTTTTGCGTTTTTATATGTTTTACTGAGCAATATAGCCGATTACAACGTCGTTTTTACCGATAAAACCCTATCTCTATGTTGAAACCCGCAGCTACAGTTCTGTTAATAATCGCCGCTGCCACTCCCTGCACGGCCCTGCGCAGCTCGCAGCCCATCAAGAACTGGGAATTCAGTAAAGACTCCGTTTCCTGGAAAAATGTGAACGTTCCCCATGACTGGGCCATCTACGGCCCGTTCTCCCGCGACAACGACCTGCAGAAGGTCACCGTGGAACAGAACGGCGAAACCGAGGCCACATGGAAGACCGGCCGAACCGGCGGTCTCCCCTACATGGGGAAGGGATTCTACAAGACCGGGGTAGAAGTCCCCGACACCACAGGCAAGACTTTCACCCTCGAATTCGACGGAGCGATGTCTAATCCGGTGGTCTATGTCAACGGCCGGCGCGTCGGCAACTGGGCATACGGCTACAATTCGTTCTATATAAATGTGCCGCAAGGACTGATGGTGCCCGGCAGGAACAGCGTGGAGGTATCGCTTGAGAACAAGCCCAGGTCAAGCCGCTGGTATCCGGGCGCCGGCCTATATCGCAATGTGCGCCTCGTGACCACCTCGCCGGTGCATGTACCCACCTGGGGCACATACATAGTCACTCCCTTCGTGAGCGGGAAAGAGGCATCGGTAAGACTATCCACCGAGATAGCAGGTGCAGCCAGAGGAGAACAGATCCTGGTCAAGACCGATATCCTGGATCCGGACGGCAACATCGTGGCCCAAAACCATACGGTCTATCACTCCCAGGGGCAGCCTTTCGTACAGGATTTCATCGTGAAGGACCCGAAGAGGTGGAGCCCGGAGACTCCCTGGCTCTATACGGCGCGCACACGCCTTAACGTTAAGGGCAGCGATGTGGATGAATACCGCACCAGGTTCGGCATAAGAAGCCTTGACTATATACCGGAGAAGGGATTCTTTCTCAACGGAGAACACACCAGATTCAAGGGGGTATGCCAGCATCATGACCTCGGCCCCCTCGGAGCCGCCGTGAACCGCGCCGCCCTCGCCCATCAGATAGAAATCCTCAAGGATATGGGTGCCAACGCCATCCGCACCGCCCACAATATGCCGGCACCCGAACTGGTGGAGCTCTGCGACGAGATGGGCATGATGCTGATGATCGAGCCTTTCGACGACTGGGGATTCCGCCCCAAGAGCGAGAACGGCTATGGCTCCATATTCAGCGAATGGGCGCCGCGCGACATGGAGAACATGCTGCGGCATTTCCGCAACAACGCCTCGGTGATGATGTGGTCGGTAGGCAATGAAGTGCCGAGCCAGTGGGGTCCCGACGGGGTCATGGAGCTGTCGATGCTGCAGGATATATGCCACCGTCTCGACCCGACGCGTCCGGTGACATGCGGAATGGACCAGTTCGGAGCAGTGATCGACAACGGTTTCGCCGCGACACTCGACATACCCGGCTTCAACTATAAGCCGCAATATTACACTCTCGCCTACGAAAAGCTCCCGCAGCGGCTCGTGCTCGGCAGCGAGACCGCCTCCACCGTTTCCTCCCGCGGAGTCTACATGCTCCCGATGGAACTAAGGTACGATATGAAATATCCCTCGAACCAGTCATCCTCCTACGATACGGAATTCTGCTCCTGGTCCAACATCCCGGATGTGGATTTCTCCATGGATGACGATTATCCCTGGATGATAGGGCAGTTTGTATGGACCGGTTTCGACTACCTCGGCGAGCCCTCTCCCTACGACACCGACGCCTGGCCGAACCATTCGAGCGTGTTCGGAATAGTGGATCTCGCCTCTCTACCCAAAGACCGCTATTACCTCTACCGCTCCCAGTGGAACAGGAACGACGCCACGCTCCATATCCTTCCGCACTGGAACTGGAAGGGAATGGAGGGGAAGAGGGTGCCGGTAGTGGCCTATACCTCCTATCCTTCGGCAGAACTTTTCATCAACGGAAAATCATACGGCAAGCGTACCAAAACTGCGGCAACCCCGCTTGATTACAGCGAGAAGCAGGCTCTGCCCTTCCGGGAACGCCAGAAATCGGAGAATGCCGACCGCGTTCAGGACCGCAAGGCCATGGACCGCTATCGCCTCATCTGGGAGGATGCCGTCTATCAGCCCGGCGAGGTAAGGGTGGTGGCATATAATGCCGACGGCAGCGTAGCCGGGGAGAAGAGCATCCGCACTTCCGGAAAGGCGGCTCGCCTCGAGCTGGTGCCGAACAGACTGCGGCTCGATGCCGACGGCGAGGATCTGGTCTATATCACCGTCCGCGCCGTGGACAAGGATGGCAATTTCGTGCCGACCGACAGCCGCGAGGTTAAATTCACGGTGAAAGGGGCCGGCAGATTCCGGGCCGCCGCCAACGGCGACCCGAAAAGTCTGCGCCTTTTCCACGAGCCGGTGACGGATCTTTTCAGCGGCGCGGCAACCGCCATAGTTCAGGCCGGCGACCGGCCGGGAGAAATATTCTTCGAAGCAAAGGCAAAGGGACTCGCTCCCGCACGCCTCACTCTCACCGCAGAGCAGGGGGGTGAGTGAATTTAAGCCGTTTTAACGCCAGGAATCAATCCAATAAAAAAGCGGAATCAGATATGGCTTCTGATTCCGCTTTTTTATTGGGTTGTTGTCCCGGAATTTAGAATATTTTCCTCTTTCCGTCAGCTCTTCTTAAGCGAGTCTATAAAATTGTTGACCCAGTTCGCGCGCTCAGGCGAGGCCATGATCACTGTGGTAACGGCGTCGTTTGTACCGACAGGCAGAATGATTACCGTCACCTGACGGTTCTCGATGGAGCCGCGCGCTATGGCGCCGTCGACACCTCCGATGGTGCGTTTGTCGACATGCGCGTCCTTGATGTCGAGCTGCTTGACGACACGGCGGCAGAGTTCGAAGGCTATTTTCTGATTAGCCCCCTGAGTCTCCTCGTTTACCATCGAAAGTCCGAAGGTTCCGTCGGGATATTTCACCATTACCGTCGAGCCCTTCTCCACAATCGACCCTGCGGGAATCTCGAAGTCAAAACCGCCATAGCCCATTGAAACGAACCAAGGCATCTCTGCAGAAGTACCATCGGTCTGCGCGGCATGAGTCTGAGCCGACGCAACCGGGCTTCCGAGCAACATCGTCGCAACGGCGAATGCACTGATTATAAACTTTTTCATATCTTTTTATTTATTGTTCAATATTTTATCCAATTCATCGGCATCATGTCCGAGAAACATCGCCGCGTTTCTCTCAAGTTCGTCGGTGAGATCGCGTCCCGCAGCCTCCGACAAAGTCCTCACCACATCCTCTATGCCCGTGTCGGCGGCGTCGGTCTCGGCAAGCAGCCTGTCGGAGGGAATTATCTTGAGTGTATCGGGGTTGAACTGAGCTCCGAGCGACAACATGCATCCGGAGCGCATGAGCATTTCCGCCACTTCCGGCTTGTTTCTCAGACCGTGTACCACCCACGGCTGGGTCGGCTTGATGTCGGCTCGCAGCCCCACAATCACATCGTGCGCCTTTACATCATGGAGTATGAGAGGTTTGCCGAGCTCTTCCGACAGCTCTATCTGGCGTTTCAGCACCTGAATCTGCCGGAACAGGAATCCTCCCCGTCCGGAGAGATCCACGCCGCATTCTCCTATGGCGACAATCCGGGGATCGGATGCAAGTTGCTCAAGGGCGTTCCATGCTTCCGGCGCAATGGGTCCGACAGTATCCCACGGATGAATCCCGACGCTGTAAGCCTGACCCTCCATCAGCGAGGAGAGGGGAGTGCCCGGGTCTATGTTGACCACACCACGCGGCTGAGGCGGGGCATGATGCGTATGGATATCAATAATTTTGTTCATAGTGTGTGGAGTTATCGGCGAGAGAATTGCAGGAACTGCATGCGGCTCCTGCGGCACTCTCACTTCTTACAACCACGGGAAGCGTCATTTTGTTTTTCGGGGACTGGATCAAAACCGCTGCCGCCCCAGGGATGGCAGCGGCATATACGTTTCATTGCGAGCCATCCTCCACGCACCGGTCCGAATCGTTCCACAGCCTCCACGGCATACTGCGAGCATGTCGGAGTGAAGCGGCACGCGGCCGGAAAATGCGGAGAAACGGCCAGCTGATAGAAACGTATAGGCGCTATCGCCAGTTTCCGGGCAATCTTTTCAGCCTTCATGCGCGGAGTCGAGGGCGACCGCCACCTTGGCGAGAAGAGCGCGCATCTTGCGCTCAATCTCGGCATAGTCGGCATTCTCGTTTTTAAGATAAATGAAAGCGAGCTGCAGAGTGCGGATACCTGGACAGGAACACGCCAAATCCTCGAGCGGACGCCGGTTTATGCGGTACGCCTCGCGGATGCGGCGGCGCATGAGCACACGGTCCCCGGCGCGCCGCCGCTTCTTCTTGGGCACTGTGACAAGCATCTGCAGTGCGCCCACATCTGCAGGGCATCCTGCACGGAACAGAGAGTCGGCTTCTTCCTGCGAGAGGGCAATCCATGTGAGACGCAGCGGGAAATCGTAAAACGTTTTCCCGCGGCTGAAAAGATTGTCGACCATCGACTTGAGATGGAGCCGACAGCTCTTGTCGAAAGAAAGATCTACGGCGCTCATCCTACCTGCGCGCCCGGTTTCACTTCGGCCGACGGGGAGATCACCGTGAGGGTTCCGTCGGGATTGACGGCGCTCATGATCATGCCCTGGCTTTCGATACCCATCATTTTCCGGGGAGCGAAATTGGCCACGAAGCATACCTCCTTGCCCACAAGCACCGAGGGATCCTCATAGCTCTGGGCTATGCCGCTCAGAATGGTCCTCTTCTCCATTCCGTCATCTATAAGGAACTGCAGAAGTTTCTTCGACTTTTTCACTTTCTCACAACTCAGTACCTTTCCCACACGGATGTCCACTTTCTCGAAATCCTCGAAAGAGCATTCCTCCTTTAACGGTTCCGGAGACCATCCGGCCAGCTCGTTGGCCGTCCTGGTATCGAGCAGGCGCTTTACCTGGGCCTCGACCGGAGCGTCCTCGATCTTGTCAAAAAGAAGGTGAGGCTCGGCCACCTCCGCGCCTTCGGCGAGAAGGTCGAAATGTCCGAGCATGTTCCAGCTGATTTTGTCGAGACCGAGCATCCTGCAGAGGTCCGCACTCATAAAGGGAGTGAAAGGTTCGAACAGCACGGCGAGATTGGCGCAGATCTGGAGCGCCACGTTCAGGATGGTACCCACGCGCTCAGGCTCTGTCTTCCAGAGTTTCCAGGGCTCGGTGTCGGCCAGATACTTGTTGCCGGCGCGGGCCACGTTCATGGCCTGACGGAGAGCCTCGCGGAATTTGAAATGGTCCAGTTCGTCGCTTGCGGCGGCGTAGGCCCCGCGCACCTCTTCCATCACCGCCAGATCCATCTCGCCGAGCTGGCCGCAGGAAGGCACTTTTCCAGCGAAATACTTGTGGTCGAGAACCATGGCACGGTTCACGAAATTGCCGAGGATGGCCACAAGCTCATTGTTGTTGCGCGCCTGGAAATCCTTCCAGGTGAAGTTGTTGTCCTTGGTCTCGGGTGCATTGGCCGTGAGCACGTAGCGCAGCACGTCCTGCTTGCCGGGGAAGTCGCGCAGATATTCGTGGAGCCATACCGCCCAGTTGCGGGAGGTGGATATCTTGTCGTCCTCGAGATTCAGGAATTCGTTGGCGGGAACATTGTCGGGAAGATTGAAAGAACCGTCGGCCATGAGCATGGCGGGGAAAACGATGCAATGGAACACTATATTGTCCTTGCCGATGAAATGGATCATGCGGGTATCCTGATCCTTCCACCATTTCTCGTAGTCATCGCCAACGAGGTCGATGGTGTTTGAGATGTAGCCGATCGGAGCATCGAACCATACGTACAGCACCTTGCCGTCGGCACCCTCCACGGGTACAGGGATACCCCAGTCGAGGTCACGGCTCACGGCCCTGGGCTGCAGCCCGAGGTCGAGCCAGGACTTGCACTGTCCGTAGACATTCGGTTTCCACTCCTTGTGCTCTTCGAGAATCCATTTCTCGAGACGCGTCTGCCACTTGTCGAGGGGAAGATAGAAGTGGGTGGTCTCGCGCATCACGGGGACGCTGCCGGTGATTGCCGAGCGGGGATCGATCAGGTCGGTGGCGTTGAGGCTTGTGCCGCACGCCTCGCACTGGTCGCCGTATGCACCTTCCGCACCGCAGTGGGGGCACTTGCCGGTGACATAGCGGTCTGCGAGGAACTGGCCGGCCTCCTCGTCGTACAGCTGCATGGAGGTCTTCTCCACGAATTCCCCCTTGTCGTAAAGGCGGCGGAAGAAATCGGAGGCCGTACGGGAATGCGTCTTGGAGCTGGTGCGCCCGTACACGTCGAACGATATGCCGAACTCCTCGAACGAATCTTTGATTATCGTGTGATAACGGTCCACTATATCCTGGGGGGTGACACCCTCCTTGCGGGCCTTGATGGTGATAGGCACGCCATGCTCGTCGCTGCCGCCGATGAGCAGCACCTCCTCTCCCTTAAGACGGAGATACCTCGCATAGATGTCGGCAGGGACATAGACTCCGGCCAGGTGGCCGATATGCACCGGCCCGTTGGCGTAAGGCAGGGCCGTGGTGATAAGTGTACGCTTGAATTCTTTCATCGTTTTGTTTGTTTCTTCCCGCCCCGGAACAGTGCCGGAGACCGAGAGGGTATTCCCGAAAATATCGAAAGCCGGGGGAACCATTGATTCCCTCGGCTTCCTGTCGGGGTGAGGCGACTCGAACGCCCGACCTCTACGTCCCGAACGTAGCGCGCTAACCAACTGTGCTACACCCCGATTTTTGTTTGCGACTGCAAAGATACTAATTTTTTCAAAAACGGCAAAATTTTCCGCCCCGATTCTCTTCAATTCTCAAAAAAACTATATTTCACAACCACAATCATCCCTTTTTTATTAATTTTAACGATGAAATGGCTACTGATTTTGAACGGATACTGAAAGAACGGGTGCTTCTGCTCGACGGCGCGACGGGAGTCATACTTCAGAAATATGGTTGCTCCAACCTCGACATGCTCTCCCTGACTCATCCCGGGCTTGTAGCCGGGGTACATGACGCATATCTCGCGGCCGGCGCGGACATCATCGAGACCAACACTTTTACCGCCAACGCATTGTCACAGCAGCTACACGGCACCGCCGGACGCGTGAGGGAGATAAACATCGCGGCGGCCAGAATTGCCAGAGAGAGCGCCGACGCCTGCATGGCTGCCGACCCCTCGCGACCACGCTTCGCCGGAGGCTCGATAGGACCGGCATTTGACCACTCCTCCCCTGCATCTGGCAAACATCCCGCTGACAGCGCCGCCGATTCTGAAACGCGGCAAAAGATATACGCCGACCAGGCAACCGCCCTCATCGAAGGAGGAGTGGATCTGCTGATGATAGAGACTGTAATCGATGCGTCCGATGCGCGCTGTGCCCTCGCCGGAGCAAGAGAAGCGATGCGACGCAGCGGAAAAAAAGTTCCCTTGACGGTGTCGGCCACAATATCCGACGTTTCCGGAAAACTACTGTCAGGGCATTCTCCGGAGGAATTTATTGAGGCAGTCGCCCCATACGCTCCGGTCGCGATAGGCTTCAACTGCTCGACGGGGCCGGAATCGCTCGCAGTGCCCGCGCGTCAACTGGCACGGCTGAGCCCTTTTCCGATGATACTATATCCCAACGCCGGACTCCCGGACTCCGAAGGCAACTACGCGCTCGGTCCGGATGAATTTGCAGCGGCACTCGCCCCGCTCTTATCTGAAGGTATTCCTCGCATAATAGGAGGCTGCTGCGGCACCGGTCCCGCCCATACAGCCGCTCTCGCCCGCTGCCTCCGGAATAATTTGTTTAAGTAAAGTGATTTTGCTAAATTTGGGAAATGGAATTTTTAAAGGATGACAGACTGGAGGCGGCACAAAAGGAAGCAGAGGCTCTCTGCCGGAGGATTCTGGCCAGTGGACTGCCTGCGGATGCGGAGCTGATATACAGCGGGCGCAACCGGTTGTATGCCATTCCGCTGAAATGCGGCGTCAGTGCCAACGTCAAGGTTTTCAAGCAACCTGGAGCGCTGCGCGGAATTATCTACGGAGCACTGGCACGTCCCAAATCCCTGAAATCGTTTGTCAACGCCGAAAAACTGCTATCTTTAGGAATATCTACCCCGGTACCTCTGGCACATCTGGAGGAACGAGTATGGAAAGGCATAAGACTTACGCGCTCCCTGTACGTATGTGTCCATGATGCGGAAGCTGAGGAAATTCGCTGCTGGGAACTCCGCGAAGACCGCGACGAACTGGTAGAGGCGCTCGGTCGGGAGATGGCCCGGCTCACCGCTGCCGGTGTATTGTTCCGCGATTTCTCGCCGGGGAATGTCCTGCTGAAACGCGACAGCGGCGGCTTTACCTTTGTCGATGTGAACCGCACTGATTTCAATGTGAAGTCAAGACGCAGGATGATGACGATGTTCCGGCGCATCAACATAGTTCCGGAAGAGACCGCGCGCCTCGCGAGAGCCTACGCCCGCGCCCTCGGCGAAGATGAAGCAGCAATGGAAGCCGCCGCACTGAAAGTGCTCCGCCGCTTCCTCTGGAAAAAAGACGTCTTCCTCGCCACCCTTAAAAAACTGATCAAACCTTTACACCGCAAATAAGCGGCGATTCGGTTACCGCCTCATCATGCCTCGGCGAAGACTATTTTTTCAGGGTGAGGCGAGTTTCAGGCGGCATGGAGGCTATTGCGGCGGCAAGGTCATTCATCGTATTAAACTCTTTATACCCTGCCGTGGATTTGCGGCCTACGTTTTGCGGCCAGGGAGCCATGAGCAGCAAGCGCCCTTCGGAACATATCTCGAAATCTTTGCCCCTGGGCTTGAAACGATCTTCAAATCCGCAGTCAGTCAGCCTGATAACCGAGCCGCCCATCTCCAATGTCTGACGCATGATCTTCTTCTCAGCCGGATGAATAAAAGGGGAAACAGGTATGGCTCCATGCGAGACTTTCCGCATACATTCATCTTCATAGACGGCAAATTCCGCATTGCTCCATTTGCGATGAATCCTGACCGGCATAAGATTGTAATGCCGCAAGAGAAATATATTACCGAAGACTGCATACTCCTGATTTCCAACATTCAAATGAAGATAACGCCTGAATAATGCCGGATTATTTCTCTTTATGATGGCGCGACGGGGATTGTCCCTGATGTATGCCATGACTTTTTCGAGTTGACTGTAATTGAATATCAGGCGGTCGTGGAAGGTGCTGAATAAACTTTTAAATTCCGGTAATGAATATATCCTGTTATAATGACGCGAACAGGCTCCGAAGAAGCCGGCCAGTTCGTAGCCCAACATTTTCTTAAGGCGCTCCTTCACATGCAATGCAAAATGAATATGGTCAGGCATAATCACATACTGGAGGAGTCTTATCTCGGGATGAAATGATGAGATGCTCAATAGTTCGGTTTCAATCTTTTTCCCCAATTCCGAAAGAACCGGATAAATCAATGCTTCCTTTTGCAATGCGGAGACAGCACCGACAGGAAGGGTGGAGAGGAGGGGGGAGCCTTCGATGGTAGTGGCAGTGATATGATAATAAGCAGGGGCGCAGTAATCATGGAACCAGGCGCGCCTTGGACGGCTTTTATCCGGCTCTCTTTTAAATTCGGGCGCATTATTTCTCGCCGGGAATCCGTGGGAGACTAATCGGCTTTTGTCATCAGTTGCTGTCATGGTTTCAATTTGTTTTGATGTCTTATGTGTCTTATAATGCAAACAGACTTGGATTCGGCTTCCGCCTCATAACAATCAAAATCTGCGCCTTTGGCGCGCCAGCGCCCCCACCGCACTCCAGCCGATCTGCCTCTCCAACTTCGCCTTCGCGCGCCAGTGCGGGGCGCAAATTTCTACGCATGGCGAGGCGGTTGCCGAGCAGATGACCGGCGGCTTTATCTGCAAATTTAATTTTTCCTTCCAAGTTTTCCAAATACTGAGCATTTCTGGATTTTTATTCTTATCTTTGCATGATGATTTATGCGGCTGACAAGGGGCGGATGTGCAACAACATCCTGCAGTTCGGACATGTCAGGGCTTTTGCCCGCAGACATGGGCGGGAGTGCGTGTCTTCACGCTTGTGCTATAAGTATCCTTATTTCCGGATAAGCCGCGACCGGCGGCATAATCCTTTGCGCTATCTGCTGTCGAAAGCGGCCGCTTTTCTGCATCTTATGCCTGTGGTGGATTATGATGACCCCGGGGAGGGGGAGGAGAGCCGGCGGCGCAAGGAGAGTATTATCCTCACTCACAAGAATGTGATGGTGCGCGGCTGGGAGGTGAGGCATTATGACGATTTCCTGCGATATAAGAATGAGCTTCTGGAGTTGTTCGCTTTTCTGTCGGAGGTGGAGGAGAAAGTCGCACCGCTGCTGGAGGTCGCTTCTGGACGATTCCGGATCGGAATCCATGTCCGGCGCGGAGACTATGCACGCTGGCAAGGAGGAAAATACTTTTACTCCGACCGGCAGTATGCCGGCGTGGCACGGAAGATTGCCGCGCTCTATCCTGACAGGAAGATTGTCTTTTACGTCTGCGGCAATGATCGGGAGATAGACAGGAGGGTGTACATGGATGCTGTGCCGGATGCGGAATTCGTCTTCGCCGAAGGCAATCCCGGTGAGGACCTCTGCCTTCTGTCGCACTGCGACGTGCTCGCGGGAGCTCCGAGTACATTCTCTCTATGGGCTTCCGCCTACCGCGATATACCTCTCTACTGGATAAAAAAACCGACAGCCGAATTGAATCAGGCTTCTTTCGCCAATTTCAACCGCCTTTTTCGCGAAATAATCTGATCAGCGGGATGTGGGCTTGCCGGAGGATTCGTAGAGCTTGGCGAGTGTGTAGAATTTGTAATAGGCTTTGTTGCAGGCTTCCACGAAGCCGGGGATGCCGCAGAGGAAACCTCCGCGGAAGATGTATGAGCGGAAGAAATACCAGCCCGGTTTAAAGATCATGGCGGCAAGGCCTGGACTGTGGCCGGCACGTCCGCGCCGCTCCACCTCGCGGTCGGTATACCTGTCGGCGCGCTCCATCACCTCCGAAAGCGACGGAGCCTTGTGGACAAGACATATCTCATCCCGACGGGACAAGGGAGCGTCTATGGTAAGGCCATCCACCACAGGACGCGAATGAATATACGGAGGCCAACAGCACTTGCGGCGGTCGAGCAGCCGCGTCTGGGAATCGGGCCATGTGGACTTTACCCATCTGCCGAGCAGCATGTTGCGCCTCGGCACTCTGAGCGCGGCCGCGCCTTCGGGCGGATTCTTTATGAAATCAGCCACATACCGCGCGAGCGCCGGAGTTACAATCTCGTCGGAATCAACAAAGAACACCCAGTCATGGCGTGCCCGGGTCATGGCGAAATCCCGCGCCGGCTCAACAAAGCCAACAAGCGGAAAGGACGCTATGGAGCATCCTTTCCGCGCGGCTATGTCGAGAGTCCGGTCCGACGACTCCATGTCGCACACAAGCACCTCATCAAAGTCCCTGAGGCAATCGATCACCTCGCTGAGATAACGGTCCGAATTTCTTGTATGGATAATCGCCGTGGCCGGAATCATTGCAATAATTTATTTGGCTAAGTGGCATTTAAAAAGCATTAACGAAAAAATCCACTTATACGTTAACTAATTTTTAAATGACACTTATCAGAAGGTAATGGTTTTTCTTCCCTTTCTGAATGTGGATATATTTCCCGCCGAGCAGAGCCGAAGTGTCCACAGCTGCAGCAGGATCGGTTATTTTAACCTTGTTGACGCTCACACCGCCCTGCTGCACCATTTTGCGGGCTTCCCCCTTGGAGGGGAACACCTGGGAGCGGACGGCAAGAAGATCGAGCAGCGGTATGCCGCCCTCGAGTTCGGTACGGTCGATTTCAAATCGTGGCACACCCTCGAACACATCGAGCAGCGTGCGCTCGTCGAGGTTGCGCAGCGCGTCGGCGGCCTTGTTGCTGAAAAGAATCTCCGAGGCTGCGACAGCCGCGTCATAGTCAGCCTCGCTGTGCACCATCACTGTGAGTTCGCGCGCCAGGCGACGCTGCATTGGACGCGCTCCCGGGTCGGCGGCATGCTCTGCGGCAAGAGCCTCTATCTCTTCCCTGGAGAGGAAAGTGAATATCTTAAGGTATTTCTCCGCATCGCTGTCAGAGACATTGAGCCAGAACTGGTAAAACTTATAGGGACTGGTCCTTTCAGGGTCGAGCCATACATTGCCGCTCTCTGTCTTGCCGAACTTTCCGCCATCGGCTTTTGTGATGAGAGGGCAGGTGAGGGCATACGCCTCGCCGCCAAGCTTGCGACGGATGAGTTCGGTGCCGGTAGTGATGTTGCCCCACTGGTCGCTTCCGCCGAGCTGCAGACGGCAGTTGCGGTCGCGATAGAGAGTGAAATAATCGAATCCTTGCAGGAGCTGGTAGGTAAACTCCGTGAAGCTCAATCCATCACGGGCCTCACCATTGAGACGCTTCTGGACACTGTCCTTCGCCATCATGTAGTTTACAGTGATGTGCTTGCCGATCTCTCGGGCGAAATCGAGGAAAGTCACATCCTTTGTCCAGTCGTAGTTGTTCACCATCTCGGCGCGGTTGGGCGCATCGCTGTCGAAGTCGAGAAACTTGGACAACTGCTTCTTTATGGCCTCCTGATTATGACGGAGTGTCGCCTCATCAAGCAGGTTGCGCTCGGCAGACTTTCCGGAGGGATCACCGATCATACCGGTTGCGCCACCGATGAGAGCGAGAGGCTTATGTCCGCAACGCTGGAAATGGCGCAGCATCATCACTCCGCAGAGATGGCCGATGTGGAGAGAGTCGGCAGTAGGGTCGATACCGAGATATGCAGTGGTCATCTCTTTCTTGAGCTGCTCCTCGGTGCCGGGCATGACAGTGTGGACCATCCCACGCCAGGTAAGTTCTTCTATAAAATCCATAGATATCTGTTTTTTTAATTATTTACTGTATAGAGATAATGAACCAGCGACTGGCCTACGGCCTTAAGAACAGCCGGATCTATATTGTCGATATTGTCGGCCATTGTGTGCCACTGAGGACAAAAACCCGTGTCACGGTAATCTATTATGTCGATGGCCGGGATTCCCTGCTCGATAAGTTTCTGATGATCATCGGTGACTCCGCCGCCCATCACCAAGGGAAACATGGAACCGTAACCCGCTGCCGCTGCTGCAGCACGGAACGCATCATCGAGTTCCGGAGCCGCCTCCCGCGAAAAATACTCGGCAGGGAACCGCGCCTCGCGCGCCCCGACCATGTCGAGAAGGATGGCTTTCTCCGGACGATAACCGGGATAGATGGGATTTCTGGCGAAATAATCCGCACCGAGAGCCCATGAATCCTCATCACCCTCGTCACCGTAATCCTCGCAGTCCACAAACAGAATGTCGATTCCCTGCCCCGGATTCCGCTCTCCGATGACTCTCGCGGTCTCAAGGAGCACGGCCACCCCGCTCGCGCCGTCGTTCGCACCGTCGATAGGTTTGCCGTGATTAGCCCGATCGGGATCCTTGTCGGCCCATGGACGTGTATCATAATGCGCCAAAAGCAACAGACGTTCCTTCTTTTCGGGATTGAAACTTCCGAAAATATTACGGCATTTCAACACCGTGCCGTCGAAAGCCTTAAGCTCCGCCTTCTGCTCCATGACCTCCGCACCATGACGCCGCAGTTCGCCACAGAGCCAGTCCGCCGTGCGGACATGAGCCTCCGAGCCCGGCACCCTCGGACCGAATTCCACCTGACGCTTCAGATAAAGAAACGCCGAATCCGCAGAGAACTCCGGAACACGCGACGCGACTTCCTGTCCGGAAATCTCCGTCATCGTATCATTATTATTCCCGCCGGCTTTACTCCTGCCTGCGCCGCACGACATGATAAGGACCGACAGTGCCATTGCCATAATCAATTTTCCTGCTCTCATAAAGCAAATTCATAATTAATAAAGCAAAATTACAAAAAATTATTAAGACAGTGACCAAATTTATAGATGCACTCATATTTTTACCACTTTTTTTGAAACTCATTTTTGTAAATTTCCTTTTTTTTTATAAATTTGCCGATTAGACTTCCTGACCATTAAAAAATGGTTAAGAGGAGAATCTATGTAATTCTTATATGACATCTTATGTAATTCTTATTACATTTCATATCCGCAAACATCAATAAAATCATAAACAACAGGACATTGTATGAAAAAATTTACCTTAACATCACTTTTAGCCCTTCTCAGCTTCTCATTTGCAGGGAACAACGCATCGGCTCAGACTGAGCCGTACCATTTAGGACCCTGCTATGGAGAAATAGCCAAAGAGAACCGTATCGCGTACGATATGGAGAACGTCGACATCTCTGCCGCGGTCTATATTCCCGCCTCGTATGCCGCCACGGTAGCGGGCGGCGACCTGACCACACTCCGTGTGGCCATGAACAGCAAGATCAAAGTCTCCAACCTCACCGTCTGGATCCGCGAAGACCTCAACGGCGCGAACATCACGGAAACATTCGTTGAATCCAAGTCCCTTTCCAAAGGCTGGAACAAAGTGACACTCAAGAATCCATACAAAGTGTCGGACAAGGGGTTCTATATGGGTTACACCTACCGGCAGACAGGTGAAGCAAAATTCATCTTCTCCCTTGACAGGCCAGGCGAGAAATCGCTCATGGTAAAAGGAGGAGACTTCGACTGGGAGGATGCCTCGCATATCGGCACACTCTGTCTCGAAGGATTCGTGGAGGGATGCGCACACCCGGCCCGCAACGGTGCGCTTGTTTCGGCAGAGACTCCGGAGTATTTCATAATCACCGACAATTCGCTGTCGGGAAAAGTTACCGTACGCAATCTCGGCACAGAGACAATCAACGGCTTCGACCTCGAAATGACAGTGGAAGGCACCGAAACCGAAAAAATCCATATAGACTCCTCCATCGGACAGGGCTCGAAATCAGAACTTGATTTCACATTCCCGCTCAATCTTGATACCACCGACCCGTATGAGAGAAAAATCACATTTACACTCAGCTCCATATCGGGTAATTCAGACCCCGATATGTCGAACAACACCGTTTACAAGAATATCAAGCTGAAGAAGAACTCCTTCCCCCGAAATGTCTTCATCGAGGAATTCACTACAGAGCAATGCGCCAACTGTCCGCGGGTTGCGGCTGCCCTCAATGAAGTGCTCGAATCCGGCAAATATCCGGGAGCTGAAGCCGTCTGCCACCACTCCGGATTCGAAACCGACTGGCTCACCATCCCCTCTGACATCCAGTACCTCTGGTTTTATGGCGGTCCCAGATCATTCGCTCCAGGCATGACTATGGACAGAACGGCTTTCCCCGGAGAAGTAATACCGGTGAAACTTCCCTTGGGCAATGATATAACCGACTGGCTCGACTACCGTCTCTCCATACCCTCCTTCGCCGAAGTGAAGATTGAACTAAGCGAACCGGACGAGAATTCCAACATCGTAAGTGTAGGAGTTTACTGCGAACGTGCAGACAAAAGGACTCTCGCCGGCGACACACGCCTGACACTCTTCCTTGTCGAGGACAATATCAAGGCCCGCTTCCAGGCGGGATCAATCCACGATTTCACACACCATCATGTGAACCGCGCCGTGAATACCGCGTGGGGAGCCCCTGTTAAATGGGACGGTCTTCATGCCCGCTATACCTATGATTTCCAGCTTGACCCCAGCTGGAAACGCGAAGATATGAAGGTGGTTGCGGTGCTCAGCGCATTCGACAGTTCCGATCCCACCCGCTGCGCCGTGGAAAACTGTGTGTCAATGGAGCTCAACAAAGGGGGCGGATTAGTCAAGACCGAAACGGTGGCTGCAGAAGCCGTGCCGGAAGCATATTTCGACCTCTGCGGCACACCCCTTGAGAAACCTGCCAAAGGCATCAACATCGTGAAGATGTCAGACGGCACCGTGAAAAAAATACTGATTCAGTAAGACATTTTCCGGCCCGACCGGAAAATTACGGAAAAATAAGGAAGGCTCTTACGGCCTTCCTTATTTTTATATTATACGTAATGCAACTGTTGTTTCCTATGTTATTCAGATTCAGATTTTGACAGAAATATGAGTAATATCGGCGGTTTTCGCGCGTTTTAATGATATGCGGAAACGGCGCTTTTATCCTCTGTTTTTTACAACGATGCTTCTCTGCTTGCTGCTGGCGGCATGCGGAGTGAAACGCAACACTCCGGCCTCGCGCAACTGGCAGGCGTTCACCACGCGCTACAACGTCTATTACAACGGCAAGACCCATTACGACGAACAGCTCAAGGAAATGGAACGTTCCTATCAGGATGACTACACCCGGACAGTGATGATACACCCCGCCGCCGCACGCGCCGACGAGAAACTGCCGCAACCCACCGGCGACTTCAAGCGCACCATCGAAAAGATGCAGAAGGCCATCCAGCTGCATTCCATCAAGAAAAAACCTAAGAAAAAAACAAGTTCGGCCAAGGAAAAAGCCTTCCGCGCCCGCGAGGAGTTCAATCCTTTCCTTCACAACGCCTGGATCACTTTGGGAAAAGGACAGTATTTCAACGGTGACTTCCTCGGGGCAGCTTCCACTTTCTTCTACATCTCGAAGCATTTCACCTGGCTTCCGAAAGTGGTGACCGAAGCCCGTCTCTGGATGGCTCTCAGCTACTGCGCACTCGACTGGAATTACGAGGCTGAAAACGCCATGCACCTGGTGAAGGAAAAAGACCTCGTCGACAAAAACCTGCGCCTCCTCTACAACATGGCTCACGGTGACTATGCCGTACGCACAAAGAACTACAGGGATGCGGTGCCGTATCTTCTGGCGGCAGCCAAAGCTTCCCGCGGCAGCCAGCGCAACCGCCTCTGGTTCATGCTCGGACAAGTATATTCCCAATTGGGAGAACGTCGCAACGCATACACCGCTTTCAAGAAAGCCGGCGCCGGACAAAGCACCGACTACCGTACCAAATTCAACGCCCGCATCAAGCAGAGCGAGGTCTTCGAGGGGCAAAACATCAACAGCGAAGTACGCGCTCTCCGCGCCATGACCCGCTATGCAAGAAACTCCGAGTTTCTCGACCAGATATATTACGCCATCGGTAACCTCTATCTCTCGCGAAAGGACACGGTGAAAGCCATCGAGAACTATCAGACGGCCGTGGAAAAATCCACCCGCAACGGCATTGACAAGGCCCTCGCACAGCTGTCGCTCGGAAATCTCTATTTCGCCCAAGGCAACTATGTCAAGGCGCAGCCCTGTTATGCCGAGGCCATTCCACAGCTCCCCGAGTCATATCCGGGCTACAAGACGCTTAAACGTCGCAGCGACGTGCTCGACGAACTCGCCGTGTATGCCGGTAATGTCCAGCTTCAGGACTCACTGCTGACTCTATCCAGGATGTCGCCCGAAGAACAGATGAAAGTGGCCGAAAGACTCGCCAGAGAATTGATCGAAAAGGAGAAAAAAGAGGCGGAGGAAGCCGCCCGCGAGGCTTACCTTGCCGAGCAGGAGGGAAAGGGCGCCGAAAACATCAAGAAGGACGAAGGCACTACCAACACCTTTATCAACAATATGGACAAGTCCTGGTACTTCTACAACTCGATGACAAAGAACCAGGGCAAAAACGAGTTCCAGCGGCGCTGGGGCGCGCGTAAGCTTGAAGACGACTGGCGCCGGCGCAACAAGACAACCTTCTCGCTCACCGAAGAGGAAGGTCTCGAGGATGAGACTGAAGGAGAATCCGGACTCCCGGGCGACTCTACCCTCACACCCGAACAGAAAGCGGAGGCCGAGAAAAAACTCGAGGCCGAAAACGATCCCCATAAACCTGAATATTACCTCAAACAGATTCCCAAGACTCCAGAAGAGATACAGACGGCAAACGATGTGATTCAGGAAGGTCTCTACAACATGGGAATAATCCTCAAGGATAAACTTGAGGATTTCGCCGCCGCACGGCGTGAATTCATACAGCTGCTCGACCGCTATCCCGACAATACTTACCGTCTCGATGTATACTACAACCTATATCTGATGGCAGTGCGCCAGAACAACAAGACGGAAGCGGAGAAATGGCGCCGGATGATCATAGACAATTTCCCCGACTCCCCTTACGGACAGGCCATGCTCGACCCGCAATATTTCGACAATCTCAGGAAAATGAATGACGTGCAGGAGAAAATTTACTCGCGGGCATACGAAGCTTATCTCGGTGACGACAACGCAGCCGTACACCGGCTCACGGCAGAAATGGAACGCGACTACCCGCTGTCGAAGATTCTTCCCAAGTTCGTGTTTATCGACGCTCTGTCGTACCTCACGGAGGAAAATACCGAAAAATTCCAGGAAAGGCTTACCCATCTCCTCGAAAAATGGCCCGACACCGACATGACTCCTATGGCAGGAAGCATACTCAAGGGACTCAAGGCGGGACGCAAGCCGCATGCAGGTCTGTCCAATTCGCGTGGAATGATATGGTCCATGCGCCTTTCCAACGACTCCGTGGCCACCGGTTCCGACGGACAGCCCGCAAACTTCGAGAGAGACCCGAATTCCCCGCAATATCTCGTGCTAGCGTTTCCGCGCGACTCGGTGAGCGCCAACCAGCTTCTGTATGAAGTGGCGCGATTCAATTTCTCATCTTTCACCGTACGCGACTTCGACCTCGAGCCTATGAGTTTCGGAAACGTCGGGCTCCTTGTCATCAAGGGCTTCGACAATCTCCGGCAACTCGAGCACTACCGCTCCGTGATGGCCGAGAAAGGCCTGGTGCTTCCGGAAGGAGTGCGTCCGATCATGATAAGCAAACCTAATTTCGAACTTCTGTTGCGCGAGGGACGTTCTTTTGAAGAATACTTCCGCTTCGAGGAGGGAGACGCCGTGGCCACCAAAGAGGAAGAGGTGCTCAACGCCGACACCGGTCCCGACGAACCCGGCGAAGAATTACTCTCCGATGAAACTGCGGAAGAAGCTGTAGAGAAATCTGCGGAAGAGGAGGAAACTCCCGCAGAAGTACCCGCCGGCGGGGAAGCACCCGCCGCGGAACTGAAGGAGGAAGAGGAAACATCTGAAGAATAATTGACTATGGATAAAATTCTCTGGGCTGACGACGAGATTGATCTGCTGAAGCCGCACATACTTTTTCTTAAAGCAAAAGGTTACGATGTCACGACCGTCTCCAACGGCCGGGATGCCATTGACGCGCTTGACCGCGAACCTTTCTCACTGGTGCTTCTCGACGAGAACATGCCCGGAATTTCAGGTCTCGAGACTCTTGACCTCATCAATCAGGGACACCCCGAGGTTCCTGTGATCATGATCACAAAGTCGGAAGAGGAGAACATCATGGACCAGGCCATAGGCAACCGGATTGCCGATTATCTGATAAAACCGGTGAATCCCAACCAGATACTTCTTTCCATCAAGAAAAATCTGCACAGCCGGGAAATAGTCACCGAACAGACTTCGAGCGACTATCGTCAGGAGTTCCAGCATATTTCCGGCGACATCAACCGCGCCGCCACAATGGAGGAATGGATGGAGGTATATCGCCAGCTGGTGCGGTGGGAACTGAAACTGGCCGAAACCGACAACTCGTCGATGGAGGAAATGCTGCTGATGCAGAAGCGCGACGCCAATTCCAATTTCTGCAAGTTCGTCAAGCGTAATTACGAGGACTGGATCACCGGCGACAACCATCCGCTGATGAGCCATGAGGTATTCCGGCGCCGTGTATTTCCTCTGCTTGACAACGGCGACAAGGTATGCTTCTTCCTGATAGACAATTTCCGCCTTGACCAGTGGAAGGAGATCCAGCCCCTCGTGTCGGAATTTTTCAATGTCAACGAGGACCTCTACACCACCATCCTCCCTACTTCCACGCAATATGCCAGAAACGCTATTTTCGCCGGCCTGATGCCGGCTGATATAGCGAGAATGTATCCCGAATACTGGGTTGAAGAGGATGAGAACGAGGGTCTCAATGTCTACGAAAAGCAACTTGTACAGACCCAGCTTGACCGCTTCCGGCGCAAGGAAAAGTTCACCTACTACAAATTAAATGACTCCACTGCGTCCGACAAACTGTTGAGTCTCATCAATTCCAACAAGGATATGCCTCTGCACGTGGTTGTGCTCAACTTCATCGACATGCTCTCGCACGCACGCACGGAGTCGAAAATGATCCGCGAGCTGGCCAACAGCGATGCCGCATACCGCTCGATCACCGAATCCTGGTTCCGACACAGCGGCGCAATCGAAATCTTCCGACGTCTTGCCGAACTCGGATATAAAGTAATTCTCACCACCGACCACGGCACTATCCGCGTGGATAATCCCATCAAGGTGGTGGGTGACCGCAATACCAATACAAATCTACGTTACAAGGTAGGTAAAAACCTTAATTACAATCCCAAACAGGTTTACGAAATCCACAATCCTAAAAAATACGGACTTCCGGCTCCCAACCTGTCGAGTATCTATATCTTCGCCACAAACGAGGACTTTTTCTCCTATCCGAACAATTACAACTACTATGTACAGTACTACACCGGAACATTCCAGCACGGCGGCATTTCACTCCAGGAGATGCTTGTCCCTCTGGTGACACTCACTCCGAAAGGGTTCTGACAGGATGGGGAAGATGAGAAAAATATTCGGAGCGCTCCTGATGCCGGGACTGCTCGCCACGCTGACGGTATCGGCCATGAGTCCGGAAGCGCGGCGCTCGTTCGCGGAATTCGAGAAACGGGTTGAAGCCGAAGACCCGGAAGCTCTCTACCGGATGTCGGTGATTCTCGAACAAGGATACGACTCAATCCCTCGTGACAGTATCCGCTCCATCTCTTTGTTGATAAAATCGGCTGAAAAAGGATTTGGCGAGGCACAGAATTATCTCGGCTATCTTTATCGCCGGGGGGAACGCGTGCGTCAGGATCCGGACTCGGCCATCTACTGGTTCCGAAAGGGAGCTGAAACCGGCAACCCGAAAGCTCTCAACAATATAGCATACTTATTGCTTTTTCCTGCCGATTCGGAACGGGTGTTTCTGCCAGCGAATGCTGATTCCATAGCCGCGGCCTATCTGAAAAAAGGGACAGAAGCCGGACTGGCAACTTCGGAAGCCATGCTCGCCGACCTGTACCTGCAGGGAAGAGGGGTTCCGGCCGATACGCTCCGGGCGGAACTGCTCTATCGCGGCGCCTCCGAGAAAGGACTTGTTGAAGCCGACCGCTCACTCGCCATCCTGATGACCGGACTTTCAGACTCCGACAGCACGGGACGTGCACTGACCCTGCTTGGAAACGCATACGCTCACGGACGGGGAGTGCCTTACGACTATTCGAAAGCCATGGAATGCTATCTGAAAGCTGCCGAGGCGGGAAATCCCGCAGCCATGTTCATTCTTGCCGAATCGCTTGACATGTTTCCCGACATACTGCACGGACTCGGAGCCCCCGACAACTTCACCGCACATTTTCTTCGTGAGCAGGCTGCCGAAAAAGGAATAGCCACGGCCGAAGAGGCCGCAGCTATTCTTATACCTTCCGTACCGGAGGAATCCGAAATCCTGCCGTCACATTGCGGAAAGTGATTCTCCGGCCATTTCCGCGCGCTTTTCGGCCAACCGGTTGGCCACTACAACTGCCTTGGAAATATGGTCGCAGATATTCTCGCGTGGCAGCAGAGCGTCGATATGCGATCTGTGGATAGCGTCGCGAACGTTGTCGCGCACTCCCGAAAGCACTATCTCTATGCCACTGCGCTGCGACGACTCTATGAGTATCTGTAGATTATGGAGTCCGGTGGAATCAATGAACGGCACCCTCCTCATCCGGATGATACGTACGAGGGGCTGTTCGTGAGGAGCCACACGCATCATTTCATCGAATTTGGTGGCCGCTCCGAAGAAGAAAGGACCGTCAATCTCATACACTGCGACGCCCCTGGCCAGATCAAGCACCTCATGACTCCGCATCTCGGAGTCGGCAGCCACATCAAGCTGTTCGCCGTAGACGCGAATTGTTGTATTCTCGGTGACACGCCGCAGGAATACCACCACAGCCAGCAGCATGCCGATCTCTATGGCAATCGTGAGGTCGAAAATCACCGTAAGCAGGAAAGTCACGGCAAGCACCCATACATCCCCCTTCGGATTATTGGACATTCCTGCCACCGTGCGCCATCCGCTCATGTTGTAGCTCACCATCACCAGAACGGCTGCCAGACATGCCATCGGCACAAAATTGATGAGAGGCATGGCAAAGAGAAAAATTGCGAGCAGCACCACAGCATGGATCAGGCCGGCCACAGGCGTACGCCCTCCGTTAGTGATGTTGGTCATGGTGCGCGCTATGGCTCCCGTGACCGGAATGCCCCCGAAAACCGGAACCACCATATTGGCGATCCCCTGACCGATAAGCTCCGTATTTGAGTTGGTGCGCGCGCCGGTCACACCGTCGGCCACAGTGGCGCTGAGCAGTGACTCTATCGCCCCGAGCATGGCGATGGTGAAGGCTGAAGGAAGAAGCATATTCACTGTCTCCATGTTGAATTTCAACGGAACCGGTGACGGAAACTCTCCCTTTATGTCGCCGAAACGGTCTCCGATGGTGGTGATGCCGGTTACCCCGAAATATTCCTTCATAACCCAGACGGCAAGCGTAACCAGCACAATGGCCATAAGGGAGCCTGGAATACGCTTCGATATTTTTGGAGTAAATATTATTATGGCCAGCGACACGATCGATACCGCCGCCGTAATCCAGTTAACCGAGCCCATACTTGATATGTATACTTTCCACTTGCCTATGAAATCGGCCGGAGCCGCCTCGGTAAGTGTCAGACCCAAAAAGTCGGGTATCTGGGTAGAGAAAATAGTCAGTGCTATACCGGCCGTAAAGCCCACCACTATAGGATAAGGGATAAATTTTATGACTGTTCCGAGTCTGCACAGTCCCATCAGCATCAATATGCATCCTGCCATGAACGTGGCTATGGCCAGACCGGTAAGCCCGTACATCTGTATGATATTGTAGATTATGATGATGAACGCTCCCGTAGGACCACCTATCTGCACCGAGTTTCCACCCAGGGCCGATACTATGAACCCTCCTATTATGGCTGTGGCAAGACCTGTGGCCGGATTCACTCCACTCGCTATACCGAACGCTATGGCAAGCGGAAGGGCCACTATGCCCACCACTATTCCCGCCACAAGATCGGCGCGGAATTTATCCATGGAGTAATTTCTGAGCGCGGAAAACATGGCCGGATGAAAATCCGGTTTTGAAATTATACTCATATTTATTTAATTGCTACTTGCTTATTTCAGTATTTTACTTGCTTATTTCCAGATTTGCGCGAAAAAAGGATTGTGGTGTGCTTCCTCTTCATACTCCCATCTGTGGCCCATGCAGTCGGGACACCAGTGTCCTCCCTTGAGCACTATTCTCGGAGTTGCCCTGAACACATGTCCCGCATGGCATTCCCACTCGAGAGGAGTGTCAAGGTCTCCCGGAGTCATCGATCCGCTGAGACATTTTCCACCCCTGAATTCGGCTGCACCGCGCATATCCGCTATGTCGAGCAGCGACTCATCCTTGCTCTCGTCATAACCATGGTCAAGACGCACCGGAGGCTGGGTGAAATTCTCAAGTTCTTCGCGAGGTATATCCTCCCACTTACGCAGACTCTTCCAATTCTCCATCCCGCCGAAATACGCGTTTATGCGCCTCTCGTCGTTTATCTTCTTCCAATAGAAGGGACCGAACGGCTTCCTTCCGGCCACAAACCGCATGGCCGCCCTGATCACTCCGGCCGGTACGACAGAGGCAAGACTGTAGAACCAGGGAAGTGATTCTGCCAAAGATTTGAAATATTCATCGGCACTCTCTCCGGAACGGAAATGGAGATAGTCGTCGAGCAAATCTGAATCCTCGTACCACTGTCCGTGAAAATTGCTTGTGGCGAACCAGCGCGCATCGAATGCCTTTTCAGGAATGGGACAGTGCAGCGCTCCGAGCAGCTTGCACATGAACTCGTAATTCGTGAGCCGGTAACTCTCTCCACCACCTATGTTATAGAAATTCTTCCAGAACTTTTCGGGCAGTCCGGCCACCGGTATGTTCGCCACAAGGCGTCCGGAATCTTCTTCAGTGACCCATTCAAGCACACCTCTCAGGGGCACATGGAAAGTGATGGGGTCGCTTCCCTTTTTCAGTATCACGGGAGCAAGAATACCGGTCTGGCGCAAAGATGCCCAATGCTTCAGTCCGCTTTCGGCAAGCACACGCTCGGCCTCTATCTTTGATTGCGCGTACCAGTCGAACTCCGCTCCCCACACAGGGTCGCCGCTTCTGCCCCAGTGGTGGGGCACATGCCGCATACCGAGCTGCGACACCGAGCCTATATAGACCACATGCACCCTGTCGGGATCCGGCTGACGCTTCACCGCCTCCACGATGTTGCGCATCGCGTTGACATTAACATCCATCGTCTCCTCGGGATAATAGTCGGCCGACGGCGACACCATACCTCCCACATGAATCACATAGCCGGCTCCATCCACTCCTCGGGCCACCACTTCGGAGTCGCGGAGATCTCCATATATTATCTCGATGTCCGGGTCATTCCGGTACGGGCGTAATATTCGTCTGCTTTTGGCTGTGTCGCGGGCAAGCACTTTCAGCTTATATGGATATTTCTGCCGATCGGCAGCATAGATACGCATGAAGGCGCCACCCATCGAACCTGTCACCCCGGTGACAAAAACCGTTTCTCTCTGCATAAACTTTCTTTTTACACAAGTTTCCAACTTTTTAGAAACATGTGCCTCTGTTATCACCACAAAATTAACAATAAATACCGAAGCATTCAAAAATTTAAACTATTTTTGTAATCTTAAATCAAAATATAGAAGTCTCTTTATAAAAATGAAAAAGGTGAGATTTGACAAGCTCAAGAACCTCTATGACCCGAATGTGGTATATGAAGACTACTTCGAGGCATATTATATCCGCCCTTTCATCCACCGTTATGCCGATTTCAATAGCGGTGAGACCGCGAAGTCGGCACTGCTGTCGATTTGCGCATGGCTTCTTATAACTCTCGGCCTTGCGGGAGTGCTTATGGGACTGGTAGGGCTGCTCGGTCCGGAGGTGGGATTCGTGAGTCTTACCGTAGTGGGCGGGATATGGCTGCTGCTTTCGGTGGTGCCTCTCGCCGCGATTGTGGTCCGTAGCACCAGAAACAACGGCGATAAATGGAATCATCATCCCCGACTTCTCGGAATCGACATTATGATGATTGCGGTCTGTGTGTTATTCTTCATCTTCGGACTGCTTATGATGATCACCACCCTCAACAGCGAGACCCTCAACCCGAACGCCGGCTACGTAGAGGAAGATTCCGTAAAAACAGAAGAGGATTCCGTGTGGGAAGAACCCATTTTCACATATCAGGATGCAGCTCCGACAGTGGAGGAAGACACACTGCGTAAGGAGACAGATTCAATGACTGCAATAACAGAGGACAGCTTCGACCCCACCATCGAGACCGAAGCCACCATAGTGGCCGACTCCCTCTCCCTGATTCAATAACACGCATTCAATACCGAAGTAAAAATCCTTGCAGTTTTACCAGTCGTTGTGGGATACAAATCCACAACGACTGGCTTGTATTGACCAATACTTAAAGAAAAACATGGTAAATTGCAATTGAAATTTATTACTGTCCGCTAAACCATAAAATAGTGAGTCCAACTTCTTGAACGGCAGAA
>OFGN01000575.1_pt1 | contig 37787 bp, 33 predicted proteins | sample 1521821 | NCBI WGS metagenome assembly OFGN01 (sample SAMEA3504094, study PRJEB24116) | mouse gut metagenome | biome: mouse gut; feature: mouse-associated habitat; material: faeces | place: Denmark | collected 2011
AACGACCCCCTGATTAACAGTCAGGTGCTCTAACCAACTGAGCTACTGAAGCATTCGAGAATTTGTGATCCGCGTGGGGCTCGAACCCACGACCCCAACATTAAAAGTGTTGTGCTCTACCAGCTGAGCTAGCGAATCATCATTTTTCGCTTTTCTCTCCCGAAAAGCGTTGCAAAATTACAACTATTATTTGATTCTTCCAAATATTTCGGAAAAAATTTTGTAATTTTGTATCAGAATTTAGACCCTACCCGTCAAATTTTGATTTTCGAGGGGTCACAGACAGTAGTCAGCATGGATATTTCCGTAGTAGTACCTTTATATAATGAGGAGGAGTCGCTGCCCGAACTGGAGGCATGGATCCGCCGCGTGATGGAGCGCGAGAACTTCTCCTACGAAATAATTTTTGTCAACGACGGTTCGACGGACCGCTCGATGGACGTGGTACGCCGTCTCGCCGCCGGCAATCCTCACGTGCGCGCGGTTTCATTCGCGCGCAATTACGGCAAGTCGCCGGCACTAAACACCGGTTTCGCCCGGGCGCAGGGCGACGTGGTCATCACGATGGACGCCGATCTTCAGGACTCTCCCGACGAGATTCCCGAGCTTTACCGGATGATTACCGAAGACGGCTATGACCTGGTGTCGGGGTGGAAGAAGAAGCGCTACGATCCGCTGTCGAAAACCATTCCCACCAAGCTCTTCAACGCCACCGCACGGCGAGTGAGCGGCATCCGCAATCTGCATGACTTCAACTGCGGGCTGAAAGCCTACCGCCAGGCCGTGGTGAAGCACATCGAGGTCTATGGCGACATGCACCGCTATATCCCCTACCTTGCCAAGAACGCCGGCTACAAGCGCATCGGCGAGAAAGTGGTCCACCATCAGGCCCGCAAGTATGGCGTATCGAAATTCGGCCTGGACCGATTCATCAACGGCTACCTTGATCTCGGCACCCTCTGGTTCCAGTCGAAGTTCGGAATAAAGCCGATGCACATCTTCGGCCTGCTCGGCTCGCTGATGTTCCTGATCGGCTTCATCGCAGTGATCACAGTACTGATAATGAAGATCGTGTCGATGAATTCCGACACATACCATTTTTACCTCACCAAGTCGGTATACTTCTATCTCTCGCTGGCCGCGATGACCATAGGAGTCCAGTTCTTCTGCACCGGATTCATCGGCGAGATGATCACCCGCAACGCCCCGGAGCGCAATTCATATCTAATATCCGAGGAGCTCTGACATGAAAGCCAAGGGGTCCGAGATTGCATTTACAGTTGCGACGGCGGTGCTCGCCGCACTAGCGCCGGTCCTGCCGTCGGGCTGCGCCGGAGAGTGCGCGGAAAACCGTGCCGCCCTACCCCTTGCGGGATTCTATGTCGGCGAAGACCCTGCGCAGAAGGCCACGGTAGACTCGCTGTCGGTGCGCGGCATCGGTGCGCCGGGCGACTCGGTGCTTTTCGACGGAACCGCGGACAACGTGTATCTCCCTTTCCGCATAGACCGCGACACCACGCGCTATATCTTCACATCCACGCGACGCCGGCCTATCGGTCGCCCCGACACCGTCACGTTCATCTATGAGCGCATTCTGCGCCTCTCCTCGCCCGAATGCGGCGCGAGCTACTACTACCGCATCGAAAAGAGCGACAACACGGGGACGATAATCGACTCCGTGGTATGTCCGCAGGGATACATCGACAACGCCAACGTGGAGAATCTCCGCATATACTTCAATCCGCTGATGTTTCCCGCCGCGTCAGGCGGTCCGTCGGAGGCCCCCGTCCAAAACAGCGACAGATGATCCGGATCCGCACCATATTGACCACACTCCTCACAGCCGTGGCCGCAACCTCGGCCATGGCGGCTCCGCAGCAGCCGGCAATCCCCGACTCACTCGTGGCGGAGCCTCCCGCGGCACTCCCGGACTCCGCATCACGACCCGCGCCGAAGCGCCCGAAGGTCACGCCGGTGGATGTCGACGACAACAAGCCGCCCGTGGTGATGCACTACTACGACAAGCATGGCGAGCCACTCAAGGAGCCGGTGATGTTTCTCGCCGCGCTCGACACTGTCGCCAAACCTAAATCGAAGCCGGTCTACCCGCTTTACAACGGGATGTCGGTCGGCGTAAACTTCGGAGATGCCGTGATGATGGCCATCGGCGACCGCTTCGGCTCGTTCGACATCCACGCCGATGTCTCGCTGCACAACTGGTTCTTCCCCGTCGTGGAGGCGGGCATTGGTTTCGCCGACGCCACTCCGAAGAAAAACAACTTCACCTACCGCGTCTCCCCCTCATTCTACACCAAGGCCGGACTCGACTACAACTTCCTGTACAAGAGCGATCCCGCCTACCGCCTTTTCCTCGGACTGAGGGCCGGCTTCAGCTCTTTCCGCTACAGCGTGGAGGGAGTGTCGATTTCCGATGATTACTGGGGAGAGACTCAGCCTGACCAGAAAGTAGGGCCACTCAGCTGCACGGCATGGTGGGGCGAGGCACTTGTCGGCATCAGGGTAAAGATTGCAGGCGGATTCTCACTGGGCTGGACGCTACGCTACAAATATCCGTTCAGCGTCACGCGTCAGCAGGAGTCGGAACCATGGTTCATACCCGGTTACGGCGCAAATCACTTCGGATTCACCCTCTCGGCCGTCTGGACGTTCGGCGGCCTTAAGTCACCGCCGGAAGAGAAACCAGTCCAGGAGCATCTGACTGACGGCCAATGAAACATCTACAACGAACAACAATTTCAGCAAGTCCCGACTTGCGAAACCTGAGCAAATTGACTAAAGATATGAAAAAAGGAATGATATTGGCATTGCCGCTGGCACTGGCGCTGGCAGGATGCAGCCACAAGACACAGAAGACTGTCAGTGTGCCGGCAGGCACCGGAGAGACGGCACAGGAACTGCCGACAGTCATGAAAGAAGGGCAGCCGGCAGCGATGATGCCGAAAGCCACCGCGTTCCGCATGACAGGTGACTATGCCGACCATGTCGCAGTCACGATAGGCGACGGAGGAAGGCTCACATACTTCCCGGCGCCCACCGACATAACGGCCAACTCGGCGCCGCTGGAGATAGGCGATGGCTGGTGGCTCAACCGCCAGGGTCTCGGTCCCGGCTCTGTGTTTACCAAATGGACTTTCACAGAATACCGCGCGTTGAAAAGTGTACCTACGCAGGATGAGATCAAGGCGGCCATCATCCCTGGCGCATGCGTGAGCGAATTCCGACGTCTCGACGTAACGCCGAACGAGGCGGCACGCGACCCGCACGCTCTGCTCCCACAGCTCGCTAAATAAAAGAATCGGCTTCTTAAAACAAAAATTAGCAGTGGATTAAAATCCACTGCTAATTTTTTATTTATCGTATCCGGGAATTATAACCCACCAGAACTCAGTCGAAGGAAACTTTTCTATCCTATCATATTGCAACCTTGGCACCGGCCACGCGGACATATCCGGGTAATAACTTTTTCATCGAAGTCTTTTTTCGCGGAAGCTAATTGGATTAAGAGTGTGAAGTCAAGATGACTTCACACTCTTAATTTCATTGCCTACAGCCATAATTTTATCGTTTGATTAACTTTGTGCTGCTATAAACAAATTAATTGAACGGATCGTAGCATCCGGGATCATTAACCATATAACTTTTCGGCACAAGATGAATACGCACTTTATGGCAATTTTATGGCATTAACATTTCAAATTCAAAAAAATACATGCACTGAATATTATAATTTACTTTTCTATTAGCAAATAAAGTGTTATCTTTGCAACATCAATAAGAGAGCAACGGAACCAGACCCTGTAAATTCACACAGAAGACATCGGCCTGCGCCTCTAACTCCCTGAAAAAATACGGATAATTATAATCAATCAAAAAAATAATAACAATTAAAAAAGACTTCGATGAAAAAGTTATTACTCTGTTCCATGATGGTCTTTCTGATGCCTGTGATTGCTTCTGCGGCATCCGAGAAGTTCATGGAAGTAATATTCGGTTCCAAGGGAAACGTCAGTGCGGAAAATATTCAAGTCTACACCAAGACTGCTACCTACACAGGAAAACCTGATACAGATATTGCCGGAAAAACATGGACTGTTGCTAATTTTAATAATAACAACAATTCATGGGCAGATATGATTAAATGCGGAAACAAAACGGCTGCCTCAACGGGATCTGTGGCATCTGATTTCGCTTTTAATGAAAGAGTTTCTCAAGTCGTAGTTTCTTTAGCTGTCAACTATGATAACGTCACCTCAATAAGTTTATACTCATCAACAGATAAAACAACGTGGACTGAAGTCGCAAAAAACACTTCTATAAGCAAATCGACAACTTCTGTCAGCCTAAATACCACAAATCCCACTGAAAATCTATATTATAAAGTAGATTTTGTATGCTCAAAAGCTTCAAGTAATGGAGTGGTCTCTCTTAAAAACATAACTTATTATGCTGAAACCGGCGATCCCTCTTTGCTGCCGGCCGGTCTGAGCTTCGGCGAGACTACGGAGTTTAATGTCGTACTCGGGGATGAATTTACGGCTCCCGGGCTTTTGAATCCCAACAACCTTCCCGTGACTTATGCTTCCTCAAACGAGGAGGTGGCCATGGTTGATGACAAGACCGGCGAAGTCGTTCTTATGGATTCACCCGGCACCACCACCATTTCTGCCGCTTTCGCAGGTGATGATACTTATAATTCCCAGACCGTAAGCTATAATCTCACCGTAATCAAGACATACAAGTCTATTGCCGAGTTTAACACATTGGCAGATGGCGAGTCCGGTATAATTGACTTCGTCAGCACTGTGGCATACGTCAATGGCAAGAACATGTATATCACCGACGGAACAGACTTCACACTGATATTCAGCAATGCAAACTTCACCGGTTATGAAGCCGGAGACAAGATTCCGACAGGTTGGGATGCCAAAATGAAAATATACAACGGTCTTCCTGAAATAGATAACCCGACTCTTCCCGCAGTAACCGAAAAGGGAACGTTTACCGCAGCTAATGTGGAAAGTGTCAACACTTCCATGCTGAATGCCATTGTCGTTCTCAAGAACGTTACATTCGCCGCCACCACTGCTTCCGGAGCGACAAAGAAGAATTTTGACGGAACTGTCGGAGACGCAACTTACACATTCCGCAATAATTTTGCCGATGTCGCCTCAGTTCCTGCCGGAACTTACGACGTCACCATAGCTGTAAACATCTATGACGGAGGCAAGACTGTCATCAGCACTGATGCTTCCAAGCTTCAGCTTTATCCCATAAGCTACGAGGTGGTTCCTGTCGCACCTTCAGCACCGGAGCTGCTGATCAATGGCTCGGCTGCCAGCGGAGATATAAATACTACTGACGGAGAACTGACATTTGAGGTACCGGAGGGAATTTCGGTTTACTACCTGATCGAAGCCAACAATGCCAACGATCCTGTTGAACCGGAGGACGTTCCCGCAAAGGCCGCTCCCGCTACTATGGAAAATGACGGCAAGGTCTACAATCTCTACACCGGAGCCGTCAAGCTTGAGGGAGGCAACCATACTTTGAGCTATTTCGCTTACGATGACGCTACCGGTCTTAAGAGTGATGTGAAGACTGTCAATGTGTCCAACACTGTCGGAATCGAAGGTATCGCTGCCGAGGATGGCGAGACCGTATGGTTCAATCTCCAGGGTGTACGCGTGACAGATCCGCAGCATGGCATCTACGTCCGTGTGGCAGGCGGCAAAGCTGCAAAGGTTGTCATGGAGTAAGAAAAACCTACATAAGTAAACGAAAAAGCCCGGCATGGCCGGGCTTTTTTTCTATCGGTACGGACACCTCTCCGGTGAGCCGCACCGATAGAGGGCGGGTTGAACTAATTTAGCCGGTTGAGTGTTTTTATGAAAAACTTGTTTTTATATTGATTGTTAATTTTTTACGCTATGAAAAATATTGTTGCGAATTGGTGCGGACGGTGGATCGCCGCCGCTGTTGTCGGGGCTGCCGCCGTCTCGGCTTTTGTTTTTCCGGCTGCTGAAGCCGACGCCTGCTCACGCGTGGAATATGTCGGTAAGGATTCCCTCTATGTCGTCGGCCGTTCTCTGGACTGGAAAACTCCAATCCCTACGAATCTCTACGTGTACCCACGGGGAATGGAGAAACGGTCGTCGGACCACGACAACTGCATCCGCTGGCGCTCGAAGTACGGTGCGGTCTATGCCGTGGGCTATGACGGAGGTATCACCGAGGGTATGAATGAGCGTGGACTTGTGGTGAACGGCCTTTTCTGCAAAGGAACCGTATACAACGACACAACCGTGCGCGACGACAAGAAGCCATACATGTCGCTGGCCATGTTCGTAGCCTGGCTGCTGGACCGCGACGAGACCGTGGAGGAGGTACGCCGCGATCTCGAACACCATGACTTCCAGATCCAGGGTGCCACGTTCGACGGAGGGACAGTCTCGGCACTCCACTGGGGAGTTACGGACCGCACTGGAAAGAGCATAATTTTCGAGTTCGACCACGGCACAATCCACGTCTACGACATGGGGGACTACCGAGCTATGACCAACGACCCGCAATGGCCGAAAATGACCGGTATCATAGACTATTGGGAAAAGATAGGCGGCTCTCACTTCCTGCCCGGAAGCGTATCGAGTCCAGACCGCTGCGTACGGGCCAATTTCTTCGCCCATAATGTGGAACAGACCGGCGACACGGATCTCGGCGTATCGATAGCGCGCAGTATCCTGCTGAACACATCGGTGCCTTATACATACGAGGTGGAGGGATCTCCCAACCTGAGCAGCACGCAGTGGCGCAGCTACGCTGTCCCGCGCGACGGACGCTACTATTTCGAGCTGGTCACCAATCCCGGGTATTATTACGTGGACCTGTCGACGCTTAATCTGGCAGCCGGTTCGCCGGTACAGAAACTGGATACCTCAAAGACGTCGAATCTTGTGGGATGCGCCAACGCACGGCTGGTAGCCGCCACCCCCTTTACTCCGATGTATTGACAGAACCAGTACACAATAAAAGCGCAGCGGGCCTGTAAACCCTCTGCGCTTTTATTATTTACCCTTGCAGGTTTGCAGATCCGCAAGGAATGAACGGACTTAGAACATTACCTTTTCGGTCTTGCCGGCGGACTGGCGGATAAGGATGTCGCCGGCGCGGGGACTGGTGACACGCTGACCCTGAAGGTTGTAATATACGGGTGCGGATATAGTCTCGCTGTCGACAGAGTCGATGCCGGTATTAGGGTCTGCCGTGTTGACCACATGTAGATTGATATCGCCGTCGGTCTCGGTGATGTTTGAGAGTGTCACTCCCGGCTTCTTGTTCAGCCAGTCGTAGAACTCGTATCCTGTCACCCCGTCGGTGCCGGGGAACGGATGGCCCGCTGCATATTTCTGGGCCTTCTGGTTGTTTGCCTCGATCAGGTCCACATACTGATGGCTCTGGTTGTTGTTCACCTCGTTTTTATCAAAAATGGTCTTGTCCCAGTCGATATGCCATATCAGCATACCATGGCCCGGTATAAACTCGTCCCAGCGCTTGTTCTGACGGTTCTCCACGAGGAAGTATTCCCGTTCCTGCTCCGTATGGACAATGTATGCCTTCTTGCTGTCGTAGAGGTTCGGGATTGTTATGTCGCCCTCGGCGGGGAACTGTTCCGGCTCGATCCATCCGAGAGCGTAAAGTTCGTATGCCGAGTAGCCGGGAGGGGTAAGCCCGTTATTGTTGTAAGGACCCTGGTCAAGCACCGAATATGCTTTCGGGGTATATGCCCTGCTGTTATCGTTGGTGGCATAGAGGTCCGGCAGACCGAGCACATGGCTGAACTCATGAATGAACACACCTATGCCGGCGGGGCGGCGCAGGGCGTTGTTCGTCTCATTGGTGCAGGCGTAATGGTTGAGAAACACACCGTCGAGCTTCACTTCCTCATTGCCGGCTGCGAGAATGTCCCACGAATGGGGCCAGATGGTATTGCGGCCGCCGCCGTCGGCCTCGCCGCAACCTGCGTAGATCACGAATACATTGTCTATCACGCCGTCGCCATCCACGTCATACTGGCTGAAATCCACCTCGTCATCAAGGAGACGGCATGCCTCGATAACCATTTCGGCAGGACGGAGGTCGTTGTCGTAGGGATCGTTGCCTCCGTAATAAGCCATATTCTCGGAAAGGGTGACGGGGCCGTAGAGGTCGAACTGCGGGTCGAACTGCGCGATCCCGTCAGGACCTGTGGAGTTCTCGGCAAACCATTCGTTAGCGGATCCCGTGGCGCCGAAGGCATGGAAGGGTTTCTTCATCAGCCATTCCGAAAAAAAGGAGTGCGCACCGCCATCGGTGTATTTGTCATACTTGTATATGCTGCCGTTCTTGTCATCGAACTTCACATCCTGATATTCGGCAAGAATCACGATGCTGCGGGGACTTCCTGTGCTCGGAAAAGTGGTATTGCTGAGTCCGGGACCCCGTCGCAGCGCGCCTGATGCCTCTGCGGCGGAACGCGCGGGGCGCGACTTGGTGGAGAGCGCGGCGCGGCGCGCCATCATTTCGCCGACAGCCTCGAGCCGTTCGGCCGTAATGCCTTCGAGAAATCTGACAGTTTCCGCCGGACGCGCGGCCGGATCGGCGGCACGGAGCGTGGTGGGCACAAGGGAGCCGTCAGGCTGGATGCTTGCGAAAACATAGCCGCGGGCATCATCCCATAGAATCGGAAAACCGTCTGCAGTTCGCAGGATATGTGCCCGCTCGTCGCCGGAAAGGGTGACGGTCACGGTGGTTCCGTCGGGCTGTCCGATGGAGAAGGGCGTGGGTATGGCAGGGACTGCCTGGGCCTGGAAGGCGGCTCCTGTCAGGAGGAGCAAGGAGAGGTATACTGACTTTTTCATTTGGTATGACGTTGGTTCTGAACAGCGCAAAGATACGACATTTTTTTGTCATTCGCAAAAAAATGTCGTATCTTTATGTATGGCAACCGTTTGAATCAGTCGTGCTACCTCTTTGACGTCCGGTCAATGCCGGACTTGTCAGAAGGGGAAGTTGATGCCCAGGTTTACGCTGGCATTGGAGTTGAGCGGAATACCCTGCCTGGCAAGCTTGCCGAGGGTATTGTCCATGCCGAGGAAAATATTGAAACCCTTATGGTAGAAATTGAGGAGCCAGCCGAATGCAGCGCCGTATGTGCCGAAGGCCACGTTTACATCAGCCGAGAAACAGTCCACAGGGTTCACGTTGGCCGACACACGCACCTCCGTCCAGGTGTAGTCTTTCTGGAAGCGTGAGGAACTGAGTATTCCGAAATGTAGACGGCGGTACATAGGCAGCGTGTAATTGACGCCGACATTGAGTGTGGCCCCCATGGCTACATTGCGTGTGCCGGTGTCGCCCATGTCCTCGAGCTGGTAGAGTCTGCCGAGGTCGTCGGTCATCCTGTCGATGACGTCCTGGCCACCACCGTCGCTGTCGGTGATCTCGAAGGTATAGGCGTCCGTGGTGAACTCCTTGGTGCCGTTGGTCGAGGCCATGGCGGTGTTGCTATAGGAGATCCATCCGAGGTCGTTTATGGCGAGGGAGAAATCAAAGTCATTCCACTTGTAGGTGGCACCGAGGTCGAATGCCATGCCGAATCCGTTCACGCCTATGCCAGAGATGTCATCTATGCCGCTCACGTAAGGACGGTTCTCATTGTTGAGCTCAGTGGCGAAGCGGGTCTTGCCGAGATTCATATAAATGTCGGCGTTTGTGCGGGCTGTCCATGCGTCGGTGCCGAGAGTGAGGTCCGCCTCCCTGAAGTTGGCCTGCACATTGGCCATACCGAGTTCGAACTTTACTGCCGCGCCGACGCGGAGACCGGGAATCATCGGAATTTCGCGCGAGTGGTTGAGGGCGATTTCAGCCCATGCCGACGCGCTTGCGCTCATGTCGGAAATGCTGTAGGTGCGGTTGGAAAGGCCCTCCTTCATCAGCTCGAGGAAAGTGCGGGGCACATTGATCACTCCGAAAGCGCGGGCGTTGATCGACACGGTATTGTATCCGCCCCATGCCTTCCACCCTCCGGAGAGGATGTTTTCCTTGAGGTCGAAGCCGATGCGCCCCACCTTGGGCACATTGTTGAGGAAGCTGGCGCTCACCTCGGGGTTGGTGAAGAGTACGGTCTTGCCGTCCACCACATGGAAAATGTCAGTCAAGTGCATGCTTCCGCGCATGGCCAGATTTAAATTGCCGAGACCGGGGAAAGAGACAAAATTCGTCTCGTTGCCGAACGCGGGGTTCATCTGGTAGCGGTATGTGTAATTATCGAGGAAGTATCCCGAAGTGGTGTTCTGGGCCTGAAGGGAGAGAGAGGAAACGGAGGCGGCGATCATGCCGGCCGCCATGAGAAATTTATTATTGATCTTCATTTTGAATCGGTCATGAAAGGTTAGTCATTGTCGAGTTCAGTCTCGTAATATCCGCCGACAGTGATCTTGATGTCGGAGAGGGATATGGTCTGCGTGGGAGAGAGGGCCATGTCGGTATTGGAGCCGCCGAGCTTTGCTATGATGCGGATGCCGTCGAACTTCTCGAGCGAACCGTCCTTGAGGCTGACCTCAAAATCGGAACCGGTCTGCGGAGCCAGCACTGTCGACGTGATCTTGGGACCGGGTATGACCTCGCCCTGAGCGTCAAGAGGAATGATCGTCACCTCAGCCGAGACGGGAGTGCCGTTGTGGGCCTTTGCAGTGATTGAGAGATTGTTTACCACAAGGTTCTCAATATCCTTGCCCCATCCGGTGATATCCTCCGAATACAGTATTGTGGACTTGTCGGTGAGGGCGAATGGCGCCACAATATAATAATGACCGAATACCTGGTCGAGGTCCTTGCCGAGCTGGAAATCCACCACCTCCTGCTCGGGGATGCTGATGTCCACTTTGATCTCGTCGGGAAGGCCCTGACCGGCGAGGATGTTGCCGAGACGCGGATATTTGATCTTTGTCACGTTCTTGCTGTAGTCGGCGTTGGCGTTTTCAGGATAGAACACATTGTCGAGGTCGGGAGCCATCACGAAGCTCATGTCGGCCGAGGAAAAGCGGGAGGGCTGCAAAAGGATCGGGCTTTCCGGCACGAGGGTCTCGCCATGGGTGGCGCCGCGCATCGGAGTGATGCTCAGGCTGGCCTTCATGTCGCCCTTATAGAAATTGTAGGCGGGATCGTTTACCTGGAAGAGTATCTCGGGGTTTGCGAGAATCAGGTGCGTGGAAGGATCTTTAAGGAAATCTGGAATCCCTGCAAGCGAGATGGGCTCTATGCCGAGACCCGCGAAATCGGGATGTATGCGGCCGCTCACGCTCTTGATATCAAATCCGTCGAGCGAGAAGCTGGCGTTCAATGTCAGCTCTTTCGGGAGCTGAATTTCCTGAATGTCGACGCCGGATGTTTTCGGATAGATGTCCACGTAACCGGACTTCACCCAGAAATGACCTTTGAACTCAAGGTTGTGGGTCGAAGGATTGATAGATGCGCCAGCCTTCTCGAAATCGACGCCATCAGCGGTAATGTCGATTGCAAGCGGGGAGTTCTCGACCACATGTACCTCGTCGATGAGCCAGAGGCCGGTATTGGGATCATAGCTCTGGCCCTCCTTCGGATTCAGAGCAAGCCCTTTGGGGAGCGAGACATGCATGTCGCGGAGAGTCACGTTCTTAACGAGGTCCGTACCGGATATGGAGAGATTCACACGGAATTGAAAAGGAGATGTCCTGACGCTATTGACAGCCACGATGGAATGGTCGATATCGTCGGCCGAGTACTCGAAGTCGTCACCGATAGGATGCATGATTTCATAGCTGAAACATGCGCCTTCGAACGGCGAGGCCTTGCGCGGTCCTTTCTGATCGCCTATGATCTGCTCGATCGATGTCGAGTTTCCCTTGATTTCAGGCGCTGTCACCTTCACCTCAGGGATATGGATGGGGCCGTCGCTGTGGAAATCGCCGCTCTGATGGAAAGCGTAGAATTCCTTGTCGCCATACCTGACGGTTCCGATGTTCTCGGAATCGAGATCGATGACCTGATCGAGCACAATCGGTGCCACATTGACAGGAATCACAAGATCATTGACATTGATACGGGTGGTCGTATCCACGTCGGCGAGGTCATAACTGTCGTCGACGCAACCGGTGAGACCTGACGCGGCAAATAGCGCCAGCGCACCTGCATAGTAACATTTTTTCATATAAAGTAGTAAGTTTTTGTTGTTCTTGCTGTTCTGTTCGCCTGTATCGTCGGGAGAGACAATGGGGCTTGACAATTGTTAAAAAGATTTGCAAAAATATATAACATATTTATTCTGTGCAAATTGTTTTTGATTCGCGGCTAAATAAGGGAATTATGGCGGCACACCTCCGGAGAATGCCAATTTATCGCCCTCAGCTTACAGAACCTCATGGTCCGGGACTGGCGCGGAACGGCGCACGCGTGATACTCTGGCGAAGAGGACAGGAATCGATCCGGCTGTATCCGTTATGTAGAAGGAGGAAACAGAAGATGTTTCCCTGCCGGTGTCATCGGCATTATGACGGTGGATGTTTACGGTCATTGCATAGGTGGCTTCGTGAAGGAAGGCGAGTTCGAGATGTCGCACCATGGTTTCGTCGAAGTCTCGGAGAGAGAACTGGTTGAGCAGCAGCGACACGTATCTGACGGTGTTGACATGGCGGTAGTAGTCGAGGTCGGTGTAGAGGAATGTATACCGCGCCGTCGGGGCGTTGCTCCTCACGGCTCCCCGGGGAAGCGTCTCCGCGTCGGCGGGAAGAATCTGGAAATGTCTCGCCTGGCGCGCTATGGGGCATTCGCCGGGTATGACGGCAGCAGCCGGCAGGGACAGATGTGAGAGACCTGCACTCTCGCGGCTCTCATAGTCGAGCACCATCCAGACCGTGCGGCAGAAACCATAAGGGTTCCCGTTCTCGTCGGCAATCATTATTATTCGCTCGGAGAAATGACGCGTCCAGCTCTCCACCCATGTAGTTAGTGTATAGGTACTGTCGACACGCGGATAACCCTCCATCTCCAGTGTGATACGCGAGAGCACCCATCCACGGTTCATGGCGGCCATCGAGGGATTTCCGATACCGAGCGAATTGGCATGGGCAGTGGCGATGTCAATTATTTTCGACACAAGAAGCGGGAGCGACATCTCCCCTTCGGCATTCACCTCTCCGGCAGAGAGGAAAAAGGAGCGGCTGAAACGAAAGCCGCGGTTAATGTCTGTTGTGTTCACGATGCGGATTCAATCTGATTGCAATGCAAATTTACTCATTTTTTTGGTAACTCATATAATTTAGGCCATTATCCAAGCGATACCGGTCTGTCGGTGGCACCACAACCTTGACCCGGTGTTGGAAAAAAGAGAAAAAAACGCTATATTTGCTTTTTGAAAATTATGACGGCCAATGGGGTGATGTTCCGGCGCCGGCAGACATATATTAAATACGCTGAAAAATGGAATCAATCAGGGAACTGTACAGGATCGGCACCGGGCCATCCTCCTCCCATACAATGGGACCGCGCAAGGCCGCGGAAATGTTTCTCGCCAAGAACCGTGGAGCAAAAGGCTTCGAAGTCACGCTCTACGGGAGTCTGGCCGCCACCGGACATGGCCACATGACCGATGTCGCCATCCTTGATGTACTCAAGAAAGTCGATGTGCCCGTCAACATCGTATGGAAACCGGAGGAGTTCCTGTCCTATCATCCCAACGGCATGAAGTTCGCAGCGCTGAACCAGGCAGGTTTACCCGAGGACGAGTGGACGGTATTTTCGGTAGGAGGAGGCGCCCTGGAATACGAGGAAATGCGCCACTCCGAGAGCGGGGAGATTTACCAGATGAACACCATGACGGACATAAAGGAGTACTGCGAGCGCACAGGCCGATGCTACTGGGAATACGTGGAGCAATGCGAGGGGAAGGAGATATACGGATTTCTGGCGGAAGTCTGGGAGGCTATGAAGAACGCCGTGGAACGCGGCATCAATAAGGAGGGACGACTGCCGGGACCTCTGAATCTGCGGCGCAAGGCACAGACTTACTATGTGAAGGCCGACGGCTACCGCGACAACCTGAAGAGCCGGGGTCTGGTGTTCGCCTACGCGCTGGCCGTAAGCGAGGAGAACGCCTCCGGGGGAGTCATCGTTACGGCGCCCACGTGCGGATCGAGCGGAGTGCTTCCCGGTGTGCTCTACCATCTGTGGAAGAGCCGCAACTTTACTGATGAACAGATGCTCCGCGCCCTGGCTACCGCCGCGCTGATAGGCAATGTGGTCAAGCACAACGCCAGCATTTCAGGAGCCGATGTCGGCTGTCAGGGAGAGGTGGGAGTGGCCTGCGCCATGGCGGCGGGTGCCGCCAGCCAGCTTTTCGGAGGCAGTCCCGCTCAGATTGAATATGCCGCAGAGATGGGTCTGGAACATCACCTCGGCATGACTTGCGACCCGGTATGCGGTCTGGTGCAGATTCCCTGCATAGAGCGCAATGCCTACGCCGCGGCGCGTGCCCTCGACGCCAACATCTACGCCAGCTTCACCGACGGCAAACACCGCGTCAGCTTCGACAAACTTGTCAAAGTCATGAAGGAGACCGGACACGACCTGCCGAGTCTCTATAAAGAGACAAGCACGGGAGGCCTCGCCAAAGACTACCAGCAGATGTGACGGACCGGGTCTCCGATGGGATTGTCCGACTATATTTTCCCTATGCGGTGTCACCTCTGCGGAGCCGCACTCGGCGACGGAGAGGAATTTCTCTGCTCCTCCTGCCTCGCGTCGCTTCCCCGCACCGGTTATCACCGGCATCCCGACAACCGCATGGCCCGGCACTTCTCCGGGCTTGTTCCTTACGTCAGAGCTTCGGGACATTTCTTCTACTCGCGGGGAAACAATGTGGCGCAACTGATTTACGATCTTAAATACAGACGGTTCAGGAATCTGGCCCGCTGGCTCGGAGAATGTGCGGGCGCGGAACTTCTCGCGGCAGGCTTCTTCGACGGCATTGACGCCGTGGTTCCCGTACCGATGCATTTCTGGAAAAAAGCGGTGCGGGGATACAACCAGACGGAAGAAATTGCGGTCGGGATCCACCGCGCCACCGGTCTGCCGGTGATCACCGGCCTTACAGCCATAAGGCCGCACCGCACACAGACCTCGCTCTCTCCGGAACAACGACGCCGCAACGTCAGCGGTATCTTCAGAATGCGCCATCCCGAGGAATTCGAAGGGAAGCATCTGCTGATTCTTGATGACGTATGCACCACCGGATCCACACTGACAGCGGCATCGGAGGCAGTCTCTGCGGGCGCCCCCACAGCAACGCTGTCGCTGTTGACGCTTGCCTGCGTATTCTGACGGATAACTGCATTTTATCTGTCGTAAATCACTCTTTGGATGAATGAAGGTTAATTTCAAACACACTCTTGGCAATTTTTTGTCAAATTTTCTTCGTTTTCAATAAATTTGCATTATCTTTGCATCAATTACAATCTTTGTGTCAATTTTAAAATTTATGCGCGATGAATTTTTCGGAAACGATTGCAAATCTTAAGGCCCGGCTCGCGCCTGTTTACGGCGAGGGAGAGGCCAATGCCATGGTGCGTCTTATTTTTCATCATCTGAAGGGATGGAACACCACCGACATCATTGTCAACGGCGACCGTCAGGTATCGCCTTATATCCATTCGCTTATCGAAAGGATTGTCACAAGAATCATCAAGGGAGAACCTATCCAGTACGTCCTCGGCGAAGCCCGCTTCTACGGCATGGATTTCAAGGTGAACCGCAATGTTCTGATACCACGCCAGGAAACGGAGGAACTCGTTGACATGATAGTGAATGAGAACAAGCGATCCGACCTGCGCGTGCTCGACATCGGCACAGGCAGCGGAGCCATAGCCGTGGCACTCTGCCGGAATCTGCGCTTCCCGAGAGTCACCGCCATCGACATCTCCGACAAGGCGCTCGAAGTGGCGGAGGAGAATGCACGGCGCCTTCACGCCAATGTCTTTCTCCGCCAAAAGGATATCTTCACCTACATGCCGCCTGAGGATTCATACGACATCATCGTGAGCAATCCTCCCTATATTCCGGAGGAGGAGAAAGCCGGAATGGAGCGGAACGTACTCGACCATGAGCCTGCGCTCGCGCTGTTTGTCCCAGACTCGGCCCCGCTCTTATATTACAGCCGGATCTCGGAAGTGGCCATCCGCGCCCTCTCCCCCGGCGGATTGCTCTATCTCGAGATAAATCCGCGCTTTGCGGATGCCCTGCGCGAGCTGCTACAGAAAGAAGGTTTTGTCAATATGAATATTATCAACGACATATCGCGCCGCCAACGATTCATCAAGGCCGAGAGACCCAAATAATGAAAACCGTGCCCCCCGACCCCGAAAAGCTGCTGCAGCGCATGGCTGCGCTCTGCGCCCGCTCCGAACAGTGCCGTTCCGATATCGACCGGAAACTTCGGCGTGCGGGCTTGTCCGATACGGACTCCCGAAAGTTGACAGACCGTCTTGCAGCCGACAGATTTATTGACGACCGGCGGTTTGCCGGCAGTTTTGCCCGCGACAAAGTGCGCTTCTCAGGCTGGGGAAAATTGAAGATACGCATGGCTCTCGCAGCCAAGCGCATCGATTCCGACATCATAGCCGAGGCCCTGGACAGCATCCCGGCCGAAGATTACCGCAAAGCGCTCGTCTCGGCCGCCACGATAAAAGCGCGGACACTGGACCTCGCCGACTACAGCGACCGCGGCAGACTGCTGCGGCACCTTGCCACCCGGGGCTTTGAGCCGTCGGCATGCACCGCGGCTGTCGATTATCTTACGAAAAAATAATCGACAGCCGCACACAAAAAAACTTTTTTCGGAGTCAAATTTTGGGGTGTTTTTGCATTTTGATTTGGATTTTAGGAGTTATGGATGTAATTTTGTAGATTGATTGGCCCAAACCGTTTTTCCTGGCCGACTGTTATATAACGGCTGACTGTCACGCTGTGCGTTATTTCACAGATGGAGACAGCGGGCGCCGATACGTTAAGATCTTTATGGGATTTGGTGACAAAACAGAAAATAAGTTATGAAACAACCGGATCGAGTACTTGCTGAGAAACTTCTTCAAATCAGCGCAATGATTCTCCAGCCCGACATGCCCTTCATCTGGGGCTCTGGCTGGACATCCCCTATTTACAACGACAACCGCCGCATTCTCTCATACCCCGATGTTCGTAACTATGTCAAGATAGAGATGGCGAAAAACATTCTGGAAGTATATGGCGAAGCCACTGTTGTGGCGGCCGTATCGACAGTGGCGATTCCGATCTCGTCGATAGTGGCCGACTCACTCGGACTTCCTATGATATTCGTCCGAGCCACACCGAAAGACCATGGTCTGGAGAACCTTATCGAAGGAAAACTCCGTCCCGGACAGAAGGTTGTACTTGTGGAGGACACAATCTCCACCGGAGGCAGCACTCTGAAGGCTGCTGAGGTGGTGCGCGATGCCGGCAGCGATGTCCTCGGCGTGGTCTCCATTTTCAATTTTGAATTCCCGATGTCGGTGAAACGTCTTCGCGACGCCGACATCCACACCATCTCCCTCACCAACTACAAGACCCTGATCGACGCCGCCATCGACATCGATTACATCCATAAGTCGGACGCCGCCACCCTTCAGGAATGGCGGGAGGACCCGGCGAACTGGATTCCTGCAAACAAAAGACAAGAGCTCTAATATTATGGCTAATTTCAGAAGTGAAGAAGTAAATATCAACGCCCCGGCCCAGCGGGTGTTCGACAAATTGTCGAACCTCGAGGCTCTGGGCGGCACTCTCAAGAATGTACCTGAAGACCAGATACCGGCCGACCAGCGGCAGATGCTGGAGCAGATTACGGCTACGCACGACTCCATAACGTTTCCCGGCGGTCCGGCCGGCAACATCACGTTGCGTCTCTCCGAGACGGTGTCGCCGAGCCTGATCCGCATGACCGGAGAAGGCACTCCCGTACCCATCTCGCTGTCGATGCACATCACGACAGTCAACGAACTGCAGTGCACCGCGTATGTCGACATCGACATACAGATTCCAGCCATGCTCAAACCCATGGTCAGCGGCCCGCTCCAGAAGATGGCCGACCAGTTCTCGCAGATGTTGCGTTCGATTCCGTTCAATTGACAGGACCTCTCTCCAGGTCAGGCATTGACATCAAGACTAAGAAAAAGAGTGAAATACAAGACCGCGACCGCTGCCGCCATATTCGCGGCGGCGTTGTCGGCGTGCTGCACATCGTGCAACACCATCACCGACGACGCGCTGCCGGCACTGCCGGTCAACATCAACCTCTCGCCCGTAAGCGTGTGGAACACGTATGGCGTGACGGCCTTCGGCTCGTACCGCTATTTTGTGATGCAGAACAGCGAACCGTCCGGATTTCCGTATATAGGACAAAGCGCCACCGGCTTCGGAGGCGTATTGCTGGTGTGCGGTTTCAACCCCTACACCACCGATGCCGGCGTACCGATGGCCTACGATCTCGCCTGCCCGGTGGAGCGGCGCGCCGAGGTGCGCGTGCGGATGAAAGCCACCGACACTTTCCCGATGGCAGTCTGCCCCGAATGCGGATCGACCTACAATGTGGTGGAGCATGGGGGCGCTCCGGAATCGGGACCGGCTGCAGCAAGCAGACTCGGCCTGACACGCTACCGCTGTCTCGATGCCGTGAACGGAGGCTATCTGATAATTAACTGAAAAAACATCCAAGCTGCCACTTATGAATCCACTCGAGGGAATATGGTATGAACTCTGGCGCGGAATCGCCATTGGAATCATCATCTCGGCTCCGATGGGCCCGGTGGGGATTCTTACCATACAGCGCACTCTCGACAAAGGACGCAAAACAGGCTTCTTCACCGGCGTCGGCGCCACTCTCTCCGATATATTCTATTGTCTGCTCACAGGCTTCGGTCTCTCGTTTATCGAAGATTTCCTGAAAGATAACCAGGATGTGATACAGATAGCCGGCAGCGCAGTGCTTCTCATCTTCGGCATATACCTTTTCCGGTCAAACCCTTCGCGAACCCTGAAACGGCCCAGTGACTCGCAGGTATCCCACTCCAGGAATATCCTGAGCGGCTTCCTGTTCACATTCTCCAACCCTTTGATCATCTTTCTCATAATCGGTCTTTTCGCCCGATTCAACTTCATGATGCCAGAGCTGCAGTGGTATTCTTACCTGATAGGGTTCTTGTCGATAGTGGCGGGAGCGCTGCTCTGGTGGTCAGGAGTCACATATCTTGTGGACAAGGTGCGGGGACATTTCAATCTGCGCTCAATGTGGCTTATCAACCGGATCACGGGGGGGATAATCATGGCATTCGCGGTGGTGGGCTTCGTTACGGCTGTCAGCGGTCTTGCAAACGCTTCGGTCCGTGCGGAATATTTTAACTCCACGCGCGGATTCGGCCCGGCCGGCGCGCCCGGAGCACCACTCACCATAAGCAACAGCGGAGCCGACACACTCGAATGCCGGTTGCCGGTCTCTGCCCGGTTTGCCACCGACTTCACCTTCCGGCTCACCAACCGCCACAACGCGCCGGCAAAGAGTTATCCATACATGGAAAAAGACGGGAAACGACATAAGGTCCGTCATCCGGGATGGTCGCTCTTCCTGATAGACTGCAACGGTGACCGTTTGGATTTCAATGTAATGACCACGGACTCTCCTACCGATGAAATGACTCCTCCTGAGGTAGTGGTCACGACTGTCACCCCTGCTGGAAACGGAGACCCGGTTCGCAAGAACTCGGGTCTTGATTGTTTCTGCGGAGAGAACCAGTTCCGGTTCAAGGTCGCGGATAGAGCCAGATTCTACGGCGGCAACCGCACACAGCATCTGCTATCGGAAACCATGCGTTTCATTCCGGTGATGGCAGGCATATCCGTCGCGCCGGGAGGATGCGTGGAGATAGACCATATAACAGGCAGCCTCTCCCCTGTTTCAGTCACCGAGACAGCGGCGGAAAGACAATGGAGCGACACCGCACTGCTCCGTGAGCGTCTGTTGAACCCGGTCGACAGAAATGAAGGACTGTGGGAAGTCTACGACCGTCAGCTGGAGGAGACCATGCTGCGCAGTGGCGGCGACTACCGTCTTGCCATGCTGCGCGACGGCAAGGACTATGAACTGATATATGTGGACGGCGCAGACAAGAATCCGGAAATCTGGCGTCCGGGCATGGTAAAGGCGCGGCTTGTGGCCACGCCTTTTGATGATGTCTACGATGTTGTATGGCTTGATGCCGGAATGAACCCGGTGCCGGGCGATATAAAGGCCCAGCTCATACCTCCTTCACTGCTCTCTGTCTCATTCGTGTCCCGCTCCTCGACCTTGAGACTGAAGCGGACAAGCGTCATAAAGGATTGGCCATCAGCAACGAACGACCGTTCTCGTTGAGAATTCCAGCATCAATCAGATTTTCCACCGGAATCTTCACCGATACCACTCCTTCGGAATATGGCGCTATTTCGTACGGGTCATAGCTGAATTTCAGACCATCGGAGGTTATGGCGAACTGCGGTGAGATTCCAACCGCCTCCATGCCGTCGACAAGTGTCACGCCGTCGGATGTGACCTGATCGCGTATCAGCTTGAGAAGCTTCGCCTTATAACCATTGTTAAACAGATAGTCGAGACGCACGATGCGTCCCTTGTCGACATTATAGTTCACATAGCTGACTGAACTCATGCCGTGTGCGGCCCTGCAGGGATAAGTGTCTCTGGTATTCTCGAAGACAACTACCCGGGGATTCACCATAGTGGCCGACATTGTGTTGTAGACATATCCGCAAGCCTGCGTGGTGTCGGGATTGAGTTCCGTCACTACCATTCCCTCAGGAAGATTCGGGGCAGGAGAATACTCGTCCTCATAGACGATATGGGAAAGCTTCATAAGCGAATCCCTCAGTATGCGGATATCATTGTCTCCGATATCGCTCGGGAGAACACCCTCGCCGGAAAACCGCACAAGATTCGAACCGGGAGCATACTCGGCGGAATCGTCCGTGCACCGGGCCACCATATCGTAAGTGTACGACTCGAACTTAAGTATCTTCCCCGACGTCCCGACCTCCTCATTACCTTTCTTTCCGCCGCAAGCTGCCAGCAGAGGAAGCGCCAGCAGAAGCGCTCCCCATCTCATATAATTTCTGTTCATCTTTTACCTGTGTTATTATTACATTTACCTGTGTTTTCTTTATAACCTCATTCGGCGGCAAATGTTATGACACACTGCAAAAAAAATATCAGAACGCACTCTACCAGCTGCCGCCTCCTCCGCCGCCGCCAGTGGATCCTCCTCCGAAACCGCCGCCGAAGCCGCCACTGCCTAAACCTCCGCCGCGACCGGACGATGCACCTATAGCCGCGCCGATAACCGCCGCGGCAAGCGCGCCGTCATCCTTGCGCGGGATGCGGTAACGCCTGGAATTGCGGTACCGGCAGTATTTACATTCATACACACGTTCGCCGGTACCGTCTTGGCGGACTGTTGGAGGAACAAGTATATTGTCTTCCGTCAGTCCGTAGGCCACTGTATGACAGTTGGGGCATTCGGTGTATTTCTTCTGACCTGACCGGTAGGCAAAACGTTTTACTGACCCGCATTTAGAACATTCCCAAACATCGTAGTCAACGGTATTGAGTCTCTCCTCAAGGTCCTGGGAGTCGGAAAGAAGCTGATTGTCCTCCTCCTCTCCGAGACGTTTCATCTTAGCGCCGCAGCTGTCGCAACGCACACGCCCGAGACGGTTGCGCCGATAGGCAAGGAAGGCGATCAGCAGGAAGATCGATCCGGAGCCGGCCGACACGACCGCGACTGCGAGATAGAGTGGAATGCGCTTGCGCCAGTACTGCGCTTTGCCGTAACGGTCGAGTCTGCGCGTGGAGCGGATGTCGGATATCATAAGCACGAAACCGATCAACAGAGCTACGCCGACCACAAAATACAACAGCGTCCAGAGAGCGTCGCTGTCGATTGCCTTCACCTGGCCGCCGACATTGTCGGATTCGGCACTGCGGAGCTCGCCGGCCACCGCCGGATCGGAAATCGCCGAAGCCATGAGGGCGGTAGCCTGGTCCACGGCGGCATTGATGTCGTTCCCGCGCATATTGGGAATCACCGTCTTTCGTACGATTTCAGTGCACGCTATGTCGGTCAGCACGCCCTCCATGCCGTAGCCAACGGTTATGAACGCGCGCCTCTGCCCGGGGGCAATCACCAGCAACGCGCCATTGTCCTTGTCGCTTTTGCCTATCTTCCAGAGGGAAAAAAGACGTTCGCTCCATTGCTGGATAGTCTCGTCGCCGATGTCGGGAGGCAGCGCCACCACCACCTCGGCAGTAGTGCTTCGCCGCAGGTCGGAAAGTCGCCTGTTGACAATCGACTTCGTTTCCGCGGAGAGAAGGCCTGCAGGATCGGAGACATACTGGCTGCGGTCAGTCACCTGGACGTTGGGCATCTCTTCGGGAGAGACGGGACGCGCCGCGATGGCCGTACAGCAGACGAACGCGGCGATAATCATCATCAATATCCTCTTCTTCATTTCAATTTGTGTCTATTCGTATCAGACAGCCGGGAGGCTGTGTCCGTTTAATTTTCGGTAAAGGTCGAGCGCATATACGTCGGTCATGCCCGAGATATGGTCGAGCACGCTCTGGAGACGACCGTAGAGCGACTCGGCGCGGGTGTCGTACTGACGCGGCACCGCGTTGAGGAGGAGCCGCGAATAATTTCTGTCAGGATTTGTCACCGCCTCGGCAAGCGCCTCCATCAGACTGGTTATTATATGATTACCGGCCAGTTCGATATTGACGACATCCGGCGCGCAATAAATCCGGTTGGCCGCCACCTCGGCGCATGCGGCGTATGCGTCGCGCAGACGCGCGTCCATTCCGGCAATGAGCCCCTGTCGGCAATCTCCCCGCAAAATAGACTCCTCGGCAGCGAAAAACACTTCGGCGCAACTCTCCACCATTTCTCCTATAACAATCGAGCGGAGATAACCTATCTTCTCGTTCGGATCGTCAAGGCGCCCCATCGAACGCTCTATGCGGGGGCGGCGTCCGGCAGGAAAGAAGTCGAGCAGAAGTCCGCTCACTTCACTGAGCGATACTATTTTAAGCTTGTGGGCATCCTCGAGGTCCATTATCTGATAGCAGATATCGTCGGCAGCCTCCATGATGTAGACGAGCGGATGTCGCGCGAAAATGCCCGGCGAGAGTTCCGGAATGCCAAGCTGTGCGGCCACCCGGCGGTAGATTTCCTCTTCGCTCTCAAAAAATCCGAACTTTCCTTTGCTTCCTGAGTGAAGGGAAGAGTACGGATACTTCACGATAGAAGCGAGCGTACTGTAGGTCATGGCCATTCCGCCGCGTCGACGTCCCTTGAACTCGTGGGTAAGGAGTCGGAATGAATTGGCGTTCCCCTCGAAGTTGATCAGATCGGCCCACTGGCGTTCCGTAAGCATGTCGCGGAACTTGCGTCCGGCTCCCTCTCTGAAGAAGGCGGAAATAGTTTTCTCTCCGCCATGTCCGAAAGGAGGATTGCCCATGTCGTGGCAGAGACAGGCGGCAGCTACGATGTCACGTATATCCGCAAGCTTGCGGAGTATGTCATGGTCAGTGTATTTACCGCTGAGGCGTATAGCGATCTCATTGGCAAGCGAGCGTCCCACCGAAGAAACCTCAAGACTATGTGTCAGTCGGTTATGTACGAACACACTGCCCGGCAGCGGGAACACCTGCGTCTTGTTCTGCAACCTCCTGAAGGGTGAGGAGAATATCAGCCTGTCATAGTCGCGCTGGAAATCGGAGCGGGTGTGATGACGCTCGTCATGATATTCCTCCATGCCGAGCCTCTTGTCGCAGATAAGTCTGCCCCACTCCATCACCCTGATTTCATTTTCCATATTCCATATCGCAATTTGTGTGTGTGGTATATATTCAACGCCAAACCGCCGCGCGGATATTATCCTCGCGGCGGAAGCTGTCCGATTTATCCGGAATCCGGTCAGCGCACTCCAAAGCAATGGAAAATTGTCACTTTCTCATCTTTTTCATTCGGATTGAGAATACGCACACCATATTCTCCTGCCACCGGCTCCATTTTCAGCAGATATGAGCTCTTTCCGTATGATTCCGCCTCATAAGGCATAAGTTTCATGTTGCCTTCCGATACATTACCAACCCAGTTCACGTTGGCAAGTTCAGTGACACGCTCTTTCTTTTTCTCATCGAACTTGACAACCTGTATGAATGACATCGGGTCAGTCTCATTGTCTTTACACTTTACCAATATGAGCACAGGGGCGTCCGCCTTGAGCTGAGTTGTTGATGACGGACCCGCCACTACCACTTTGCTCGTTGTGTTGCCTATACCTACAAGCAACCGGCCAACCGAGTTGGCGGTCTTTACTTTAACATTAGCCTTCTCAGCCGGAACAGCTATCGAATCCCCGTCGACAACTATAAGAGAAACAGAACCCGCCCACTTGGGCTCGAGGCTTTGCGACATCGCATAAAACGCTCCCATAGAAACAAGGAGTGTTACAATCATGACCAATCTTCTCATTTGCTACATTTTTAAGGTTAGACTTTTGACACTTATCATCTGAAAAATCCCAAAATGATAATTTCCACAAATATATAATTTTTTTCGGATAATAACAAATATTATAACATTTTCTATAATTCCGGCAAGCAAACGTATCCAGGCATACTGAATAATAAAAAGGGACGCGCGAGCGTTTAATACAAGATTAAAAAAGTGAAATAAGGCAGATGGGACCGAACAAGGGGAACATATCAGGAAAGGGCGGAAGATGCCGGCTCGTACTCGCGGCGTTGCTTGCCGCGGCCGCTCTGTTCGGCGCGACCTTCCCGGCCATGGCGCGCCCCGGCGACAAGATACTCAACCGCCCATACGCCGACCAGAAACGGCTCCACCTCGGATTCTCCATAGGAATGAGTCTTCAGGACCTGAAATTCACGCACAACGGCTACGAGACCCCCGACGGCCAGCAGTGGTTCGCCGAAGTCCCCGCATGGGCCCCTGGCATCAATGTCAATGTCCTCGCCGACCTGCGCCTTCACCGATATTTCAACCTGCGATTCTCACCCGGCATGTCGTTCGGAAGCAAGAACGTCCATTTCATCGACGCGCGCTCCGGAACCAAAGCCACACAAGACATAAAAAGCGTCTACGTGATGCTCCCGCTCGACCTCAAGGTATCGGGAGACCGCTATTTCAACTCCCGTCCATACGTAACACTCGGCGGAATGGGTGTGTTCGACGTCGGCAAACGCCAGTCGAGCTTTCTGCAGTTCAACACCGCCGACGCCTACCTCACCATCGGACTCGGGTGCGATTTCTATCTCCCCTTCTTCAAACTTATCCCCGAGGTGAAATTCTGCTTCGGGCTCACCGACATACTGCGCCACAAACGCCCTGACCTCGAGGACGATCCGGAAACATATAAGATCACGCAGAGTCTGTCGAAAGTGAGAAGCAACATGGTGATAATCAATTTCTACTTCGAATGATTTTGACCCCGCACAGCAGCGACAGAGCATTCAGCACGATGAAACCAACCAACCTCCTGATCCGGACCGCAGCCATTCTCACGGCACTGATGACGTGGGCGGGGGCCATGGCCCAGAGCGATGTGCAGTTCACACAGTACTGGGCGGTGCCAACCTATTACAATCCGGCCTATACCGGGCAGGTTGACTTCATCCGCATCCGTGGCGGCGCGCGTCTGCAGTGGATCGGCATCGAGAACGCTCCCCGCAGTTTCATGGGAGCCGCCGACATGCCGGTGAAGCTCGGAAAGAAGAGTCGCCTGGGCGTTGGCGTCAACGTGGCGCAGGAGTCGCTCGGACTCTTCCAGAACCTATCTGTCAACGCGCAGGTGAGCTATAAGTTCCGCTTCCTCAAGGGAGTGTGGAGCGTCGGTCTCCAGCCGGCATATTACAATTCGAAATTCCTCGGCTCAGAAGTCTATATTCCGGAAGGGGATGACTTCCACTCTCCCGCCGACGAAGCCATCCCGACACAGGATGTGGCCGGAAACGCGTTCGACATCTCGGCGGGTATCTCATATTCCCACCGGTATTTCAACGTCGGCATGTCGTGTCTCCACATCCTCAGTCCGACAGTAGAGCTTACCAAAGAGACCGCCCAGGAGACCGAAAACGCACAGTACGAGACCACGCTTCCACGGCAGTTCTATTTTACCGCCGACGGCAATATTCCAATCAAAAACTCGTTATTCTCATTGCAGCCGTCAATGCTGGTACGCACCGATTTCTCCCGTTTTTCGGCAGAGGTGACGATGCGGGCCACATTCAATAAATTCCTCTCTTTCGGATTGGGCTACAGATATAAAGACGCCGTGAGCGCCATGATATCGGCCGAATTCAAGAACTTTTTCCTGGGCTATTCCTACGATTACTCGACCTCTGCCATCAACAGGGCCTCCTCGGGGAGCCACGAGATAGTGGCAGGCTACATGATAAAGCTCAACTTCGGAGAGAAAAACAAGAATAAACACCGTTCCATTCGAATAATGTAGCGACAATGATACAGATGATGAAATCAGCAAAAACATATACCCGAGACATGAAGCTCCGGACGGCGGCGGCACTGCTGTGCGCCGTTACGGTGACCGTCGGGATCCTCTCCTCCTGCGCCGGCGCGCGCGGCGGCACAAGCGGCGGCGAGGTCACCGGAGTGGGCGGAGCATCGTTCGCCGAGCCCGTCCCCTACGGCATGGTGCTCGTGGACCGCGGCTCCATAGCCATGGGTCCGGCGGCCGACGACTCCGTGGCCGGCATCCGTAAAAGCGCGCGTGGTGTCAGCATCGACTCCTTCTGGATGGACGAGACTGAAGTCACCAACTCGAAATACAAGCAGTTCGTGTTCTGGGTGCGCGACTCGATCATCCGCGAGCGTCTCGCCGACCCGGCATTCGGAGGCAACGAGGCCTTCAAGATCGAGGAGGACAGAGAGGGAAACCCCATCAAGCCCTATCTCGACTGGTCCAGGCCAATACCATGGCGAAACGCCAATGAGGACGAACAGCGCGCCATCGAGAGCGTATACCGCACCAATCCCATCACTGGCCAGCGCGAGCTCGACCCCACGCAGATGAACTACCGCTATGAGATCTACAACCATACGGCAGCCGCTAAACGCAGAAACCGGATCGATCCCGCAGCAAGAGAATACAATACTGACCTCCCCGTCTCCGACGAACTTCCGATAATCTCGAAGGATACCGCCTATTTCAACGACGAGGGCCTGATAGTGCGCGAGACGGTGACACGTCCCCTTACCGGAGACTTCGATTTCCTGAACACCTACATCGTGAACGTCTACCCGGACACCACGGCCTGGATCAACGATTTCGAGAACGCCTACAACGAGCCTTACACCAGAATGTATTTCGCACACGCCGGCTACAACAACTATCCGGTGGTGGGAGTAAGCTGGGAGCAGGCCAACGCCTTCTCCAACTGGCGTACCGAATTCCTCCGCCGCTCGCTCGGCAAGGAGGGTATCTACATCGAACCCTACCGCCTCCCGACAGAGGCTGAATGGGAATATGCCGCCCGCGCCGGCAACTCCGAGAGCGCCTATCCCTGGGAGGAGACTCTCCCGATGGACGAACGGGGATGCTTCTATGCCAACTTCAAGCCGATGGAGGGAGACTTCGTACGCGACGGCCATGTGATAACTTCACCGGTAGGTACATTCCGCCCCAACGACTTCGGACTCTACGACATGTCGGGAAACGTGTCGGAATGGACCTCCACAGCCTACACAGAAAGCATCGACCGGCTCACTTCGGACCTCAATCCTGAATACCGCTACGATGCCGCCAAGGAGGACCCGTACAAGATGAAACGGAAGATAGTGCGCGGAGGATCCTGGAAAGACGCCGCACGCAACATCCGCGCCGACCTCCGCATGTGGGAATACCAGAATGAGCAGCGCTCCTACATCGGATTCCGCAACGTGCGCTCGCAGATAGGTTTCGCACGTGGAACCAAAAAAAGAAAATAACAAGCAGATAAGAAGATAACGAAATGGTCAAGATACGCAAATACGCCAACGGCATCGAACGCTTTCTTCACGGCGAGAAAGGACAGCGTTTTTTCAACTTCGCCTACTCGATCGGAGCGGCGATCGTGATCTGGGGAGCGCTATTCAAAATTCTGCACCTTCCCGGAGGAAGCACTCTGCTCTGCATCGGTATGGGCACTGAGATCGCGATGTTTATCCTCACGGCTTTCGACCGTCCTCCCAAGGAATACGCGTGGGAGGATGTGTTTCCGGTGCTCGACTCGAAAAATCCGGAAGACCGGCCCGACTTCACCGGAGGAGGAGGCGTGGTGATCAGCGCCGGCCATGGTGCGCCGGCCGGAGAAGACACCGGAGCGCTCGCGGAATATAACGCCACCGCCGGCACGCCGGGAGGTCCCGCCGGGACATTCATCACCGGCATCCCGGGGGTAATTCCAGGCCAGGAACAGCTCGACAACGCCGAGGAAATGGCCGACGCCACAAAGACCTATCTGGAACAGATGCAAGGCATTTCCGAACAGATGGGAAGGCTCAACGAGACCACCGAGGCCCTCAACCAGGTGACGCAGACCCTGCTGCAGTCCTATCAGGCCATCACCCTCAACTCGGAAAACATCTCCGCAAACTCGCAGGGCTACGTAGGACAGATGGAGGACCTGAACCGGAACATCGCCGGACTCAACACCATCTACGAGATACAGCTCAAGAGCATCTCCTCGCAGCTTGAGAGCATCGACCGTGTGAACCGCGGTCTCAAGGACATACGCGACATGTACGACAAGGCCGCCAACGAAAGCTCGCGCTACTGCGAGGAAACCGAGAAGATGGCCCGCTACATGAAGCAGCTCAACTCCGTCTACGAGAAGATGATCACGGCCATGACCATCAATATGGCCAATCCCATGATGGGAGGCGCGGCAGCAGGCGGCGTCAATCCCTTCGAGGAGTCTAAACATAATTCCTAAGATAAGAAATGGCAGGAGGTGGAAATAACGTGGCGCGCATGTCGCCGCGCCAAAGGATGATCAACCTTATGTACATAGTGCTGACGGCTATGCTGGCGCTCAATGTGTCGAGCGACGTGCTCAACGGCTTCAGCCAGGTGCAGGAGGGGATCCACCAGACTAATCTCAATATGTCGAAGCGCAATACCGTGCAGTTCGAGTATTTGAAGGGCCTTTACCGGAAGAATCCGGAGAAGGCAGGCCAGTGGTACGAGAAAGGCGCGGAACTGCGCAAGCGCTCCGGCTCTGTCTATGACGAGATCGAGGCTCTGAAGACCGCCATCGCCAGAAAGGCCGACGGAGCCGATGGAGACTACCACGCCATACGCAACAACGACGACCTCGAAGCGGCATCGGTGACCATGCTCAATCCGGCCACGCGCCGCGGCGAGAAACTCCGCAAGGATGTCGACGCTTTCCGCGAATATGTGGTGAAGCTGATTCCGGACCCGGCCAAACGCAAGGCAGTGGTGGAGATGCTTTCCACTACGGTACGCGATACTCCCGGGACTGTAGGCGCCACGTCGTGGGAACAGAAGATGTTCGACAACATGCCGGCCGTAGCGGCCGTGACGTTGCTCACCAAGCTGCAGAACGACATCCGCAACGCGGAGTCTGAGGCGCTCGGCGCGCTGATCACCAATGTGGATATCGGCGACGTACGCGTCAATGAGCTGAATGCCTACGTCATACCGGTATCCAACATGATAATGCGCGGCGGCAGGTACTCCGCCGACATAGTGCTGGCAGCCATCGACACCACACAGCGACCCTCAATCTATGTGAACGGCGCGCGGCTCAACAACCCTGACGGAAAATATGAGTTTGTGGCCGGCTCGGTGGGAACCCATGATTTTTCGGGCTATATAGAAGTGGCACGCGGCGACGGCTCGGTCGACAGGCGTCCCTTCAAATCAAGCTATACTGTGATGGAACCTATGGCCACCATCTCCCCGACGATGATGAACGTGCTTTACGCCGGCATCAGCAACCCGATAAGTATCTCAGTGCCCGGAGTGCCGATGACAGCGGTGAACGCGACCATGACCAACGGCACGCTCTCCCGCAACGGCGACCACTGGGTGGCACTCCCCGGGAAAGTGGGCACCGAGGCGGTAATTTCGGTGACGGCCACGCTCGACGGGCGCTCGCAGCAGGTAGGCTCGATGACTTTCCGCGTACGCAAGTTGCCGGACCCTACCCCATACCTCGCGGTCAAGGACGCCGCAGGCAACACCGTGCATTACAAGGGTGCGCCGAAACGTATCTCCAAAGCCGCTCTCATGGCGGCCGACGGTCTCGGAGCAGCCATCGACGACGATATTCTGAACGTTACATATCAGGTGGTGTCCTTCTCCACTGTCTTTTTCGACCAGATGGGGAACGCTATTCCTGAACTCTCGGAGGGGAATCGGTTCTCAGCGCGTCAGCGCGAGCAGTTCAAGCGCCTGAAAGCCGGAAAAAGCTTCTTTATCTCCGGAGTGAAAGCCAAGGGACCGGACGGGATCACCCGCGACATCTCGCCTATGGAAGTAGCGCTTAACTGATTTTGAACGGGGAATTTTGGATTTGGAATTGGTGAAAATTAAGTGAAATGAAGATATTTCGTAAAATATTCATAATGGGAGCCCTTGCCGCCATCGGCATCGGGGCTTTCGCGCAGGTGGAGAATGCCGGAGGTGTACGCCGCCGCAGCGACCGCGACAAGAAAAAAGAAACCGAACGGCCCGGCGTGACGGACCGCATGCAGGGGTTCTACGAGCAGAAGAACGCCCATGAGGCCGACCTCTCGTATATGCGTGAGATCTACCGTCAGCTGGACCTTACCAAGCCGGAAAACACCCCGCTCTATTTCCCGGAGGATGTGATCGACGGGCAGCAGAATCTGTTCCGCATCATTCTGGGACTGGTGGTCGACGGCAAGGTGCCGGCATACGAGTATCTTGACGGTCGCGAGGTCTTCACCGACCAGTACAAGGTCAACATCGCCGAGATGCTGGACCGCTTCGGCATCTATTACCAGCCTGGGAAGGGCTCTACAGAGCGCAACCCGAAGTACGAGATCGAAGAGGCCGATGTGCCGACAGGCCAGGTGCTTAATTACTATATCCTGGAAAAATGGGAATTCGACCGCCGCAGCAACCGGATGAAGACACGCGTTGAGGCCATCTGTCCGGTCCTGAACCGCGTCGGAGACTTCGGCGGCGAGGCGAAATATCCGATGTTCTGGGTGAAATACGACGCATTGCGTCCCTGGCTCGCCCAGCAGTATGTGTTCCTCAGTGACGACAACAATCTTCCCCAGTACAGTATCGATGACTATTTCAATCTCGGCATGTACGACGGCGACATCTATAAGACCCGCAACCTGCGTAACCTCTCGATGATGCAGATGTTCCCCGATCCGGATGATCTGGCCCGCGCCCAGGACAGCATAGACAACCGCTTGAAAAACTACGGTAAAGACCTCTGGGTTCCGACACGTGAAGAATATCTCGCCCAAAAAGACAAGGAGGAGGCACTCAAACGCGCTGCGGCGGAAGCCGATACCATCCCAGAGCGCACTGTGGTAAGCGAGGATGACGCCGATGACAGAACCGTACGCAAGAGCAATCCGAGAACAAAGAAACGTTCAGCTGCGAAAGCGAAGAAGAAACGTGCCGCCAAGCCCAAACTCTCCTCAGGCTCAAGCGACCAGCCGAACTCCGGGGCAAGCAAGTCGGTACGCCGCCGTCGCCGATAACAAAAAACATCCGCAGTATATCAATCCAACTGCATTTTAACAATCAAGTCCCTGCCTGTCTGTGACCCGCAGGGACTTGATATGTATGATACCGGCAGATATTGATCTGCTGATAGTAAAAATGTCGGTGTCACGCTTTCAGGCGGTCATAGATGTCGCTTTGTGCATGGGCGGCGCTGTCGAGGGATTCAGTCAGGATTTTGCCGAGTTTCGGCAGACAGCTGTGAAGCGTGGCGAGATTCTCCTTTCCGGCAGCCGACATGAGCGTACCGCGGATTTTATCCATATCCACATGATACCATGCGGTATCGGTCACTTTGCCCAATGCCGCCACTTTCCCTGCGGTGGTATCGTCATCGGTTACAATGTCGCGGCGCAGCGACTCATTCTGGCTGCTGACAAATTCGGTCCAGGTCTTGCTCACATCCGCCACAATTCCGTTGACAGAGCCGACGATGTCGTCGACCACGCCGGCGAAGGCCTCTCGGCGGAGTTGCTGCCGTCCCTTGACAAGGCAATAGATTCCCGAAACCGCGGCGATTGCACCCGCAATCCATAGCCCCTCCGTCTTGACCACCAGTCCGGCCACCAAAGCCGCGGCACCCAGGACGATGAATACCCAGCCGCTGTCGGTCAGAAAATTCTTTTTCCCTGTCTTCACCTCCGATGTCTCCGTGGGCACCGGCACAGAGCCTGTGTGGGTGGAGATGTAGCTCTCAAGCTGCAGCCGCTGCTTATTGAGCGCGTCGTTGTATTTATCCAGATATGATGTATCCATTGTATTGTACTTTTAGAAATTAGAAGTTAGAGGTCAGACCAGATGGAACCAGCGCAGGCTCTCGTCGGTGATCCATATCCAGAGCGGACAGAAGCCCATGAAGAGAATGGTCGAGAGGGCGAGCGACGATGTTCCGGTTGCCACGTAACAGTTTTTCTGGCTTGCGATTATGATTCCGGAGAATGCGGGAGGAAGAGCGGCGCAGACAACCAGCATCTTGAGGTTGAGCGGATCCATCCTGAATATGATTCCCGCTATGAGTATGAGCAGGGGCATCACAATCAGCTTGAGGACCGAACCCATCACCGCCTGGCCGTTGATGTTGATCCTGACCGACGAGAGGGTTATACCGGCGGCAAACACAGCTATCGAGGAATTGGCTCCGATAATAAGCTGAAAACTCGGATCAAGATACGACGGCCATTTGAGACCGCAGAGCACGAGAATCACGGCAAGGATCGGAGCCCATGCCACCGGCTCCATCAGAGCCTTTCCGACCGGAGCCCAGGGATTGGGCTTCTTTACGGTCAGGCCGGTTCCGGCCGCAGCTTTCTCCCGGGCACGCGCCTCCCCCGTGTTGAAGAGAGCGAGACCGAGCGGAATTCCTATTGCGTTGACTTCGATCGCGACTATTGCTATTACCAGTCCCACGGAAGCGGAGTCGCCGAAGATCGGCTGAAGCACCGCGAAACCGAGAAATCCGATTGTCGGGGAACCGCTGATCAGCGCCGATATGGCCGACTCCTGCATCGTGTCCCGGTACATATAGCGGTAAACGAGATATACAAGCATGAAGCAGCCGATCAGAACCACACAGGAAATGAGGGTCAGCTTGAGATCGACAGCCAGCATCTCGCGGTTGGCCTTCACGATGGAAAGGAAGAGGGCCGCGGGAAGAGCGTAGTTCAGCACCACCTTGTTGAGAACCCTGGCGTTGTCCCCTGAAAACGCACCCGTTTTCCCGGAATAATAACCGAGCAACATGATCACCAGAATCGGGACGATGGAATATAGGATTATATGTACCATAATAAAAGCGGTTTATCGCCTGCAGCCGGCTTCCGGGATCCGTTGACGGGCGAGGGAAGCCGGCCGTGGCGACTGGTTACTAAACGATTATTGTCTGGAGAGGGGCCGGATTGAGATATCCTATATGTCCCGACTCCTTGCCGGCGTCGGCGGCAAGCTGGACATCGATCAGCGCCGGGCGCTTCGATGCGATGGCGGCCTTGAGCGCGTCGGAAAGTTCGGCTGGAGTCTTCACATAATAGGTGTCGGCTCCGAAAGCATCTCCGAGCTTATCGTAACGGGCGTTGATGTCGAGCGTGGTGGGAGCTGGATCACCATCCTTGCCGAGGTTCTCGCCTACTCCGTTGTAGATACCTCCGTTATTGAAAATCACCACGGTAACCGGCAGCTTGAAGCGGCAGATAGTGGAGAATTCCATGCCGGAGAACCCGAAAGCGGAATCACCCTCTATGGCGACGACACTCTTGCCGGTGGAGACAGCGGCGCCGACAGCCGAACCCATACCCATGCCCATGATGGCCCACGTGGCGCAGTCCACGCGGTGACGAGGCATCGACATGTCGATAGCGTCGCGGGTGTCGTCGAGTGTATTGGCCCCTTCATTTATGAGAATCACATCGGGATTGGACTCGATTATCGGTTTTATCGCAGAAAGGGCCGACCAGTGGTTCATCGGCATGGCAGCCGCGTTCTCCTTGAGACGTGCGGCAAATTTCTCGTTGGCACTCGCGGTATGCGTCTGTATCGCCTTGATCCATTCGGGATCGACGCTCATCTTATAGCTGTCGAGCCGCGCGAGCATTGCGTCAAGTGCGGAACGGAGGTCGCCGACCACGGGCGCCGCGATAGGCCGGTTACAGTCGATCTCGCGGGGATCGATGTCGAGCTGGACAAACTTCACCGTTTTGCTCCATTTGCCCTGGCCCCGCGACAGCAGCCAGTTGAGACGAGCTCCGACAAGGACCACAACATCGGCCTGCTCCATCACCATAGAGCGGCATGATATGGCCGACAGCGGTCCGTTGTCGGGGAGAAGGCCTTTGGCCATGGACATGGGGAGATACGGGATTCCTGTCTTCTCCACAAGGCTCTTCATCTGCTCCTCGACCCGGGCGTAGGCCGCACCTTTGCCGATGATGAATGCCGGGCGCTTCGCCGAGGCTATCAGCTGCATCGCACGGTCAATGGCCTCCGGAGCCGGCGGCATGGCAGGACATGGATCCACGGGAGTATAGAGGAGTTCCTCGGCGCGCGACATGTCGATTACCTGCCCAAGGCAGGGTGTAGTTATGTCGAGGTAGACGCCGCCGGGGCGTCCGCTTACAGCAGCGCGGAAGGCGCGCACCACAGCTGTCGGGATATCCTCGACATTATTGACGCGGTAAACAGCCTTCACAAGCGGTCTGGCAATCGCCAACTGGTCGAGGCCCTCGTACGTCCCCTGGTCGAGGTCGATGGGTTCACGCACGCTCGAGCCGGATATCTGAATCATCGGATAGCAGTTGACGGTGGCATTGGCAGTTGCTGTCAGCCCGTTAAGAAATCCAAGCGAGGAGACTGTAAGCAACACTCCGGGCTTGCCGGTGAGGAAACCGTGGGTCTGCGCCGCCATGCCGGCATTCTGCTCATGACGGAAACTCACGAATCGGATGCCCTGCTCCTGTGCGATATATGCAACTTCTGTGACCGGTATGCCCACAAGGCCATACATCGTGTCGACCCCTACCATGCGCAGAGCGCGGGCAAGAACATACATGCCGGTCACCTGGTCGGGATATTGAGGGGCAGGCCGGGGTGCGCCACACGCGCACCCTCCTGCCTTGTTATCTTTGTTTTCCATAGTTCAATTCCTTTAATAATTACATTTTTCCGTCGGGAAGCGGGGCTGTGGTACCGTTCTTTGCGAACGTGGCTATCTGCTCGTCGGTGTAACCGAGTCCGCTGAGCACTTCAGCCGTGTTTCCTCCCAGTTCGGGGCACGGACCGTAGACAGGCTGATAATTGCTGAGGGTGAAGGGAACTCCCACGGTCACAAACTCGCCGACCTTGCCTCCCTGGTTGATCTTCACGAGGGTATTGCCGTCGTAGAGGCTTTCGTCCTCCATGATCTCCTTGGTGTTGAGCACCGGAGCCACGGGGACACCCGCCTTCGAAAGCATCTCGGTCACCTCGAACTTGTCCTTGCTGACGGTCCATTCCTCGACACGGGCTATAAGCTGCTGTTTGTGGCGGTCACGCGCGTCGGCGGTGTTGAAGTCGGGGTTGGTGAGCCAGTCCTCGAAGCCGAATGCCTTGCAGGCGAGTTCAAAGTCCTTCTTTCCGCGCTGGAAGATTATGTAGACGTATGCATTTGGGTCGCTCTCCCAGCCTTTGCATTTGTAGGTCCATCCGAGCACGCCGGAACCCTCCTGATTGCCGGAACGGGGAACGAAGTCGGGGAATTTCTGGTCCGGATACTGCGGGAACTGTGTCAGGTATCCAAGTTTGTCGAGGGTCAGCTGGTCGCGGGTCTTGATACGGCAGAGGTTTAGGCATGCGTTGTGCATCGACTGGTACACGAAGCTGCCTTCGCCGGTGTGCTCGCGCTGCATGAGAGCGGCAAGGATACCGATGGTGACATGCATTCCGGTGTTGGAGTCACCGAGGGCGGCGCCGCTCTGCGTGGGCACGTTGTTGTCGCCCTCCCGCCATCCTGTTGTGGAAGCCGCGCCGGCTGTTACCTGCGCCACCGGCTCGTAGGCCTTGAGGTGGGCATACTTCGAGCTCACCGGGAACCCCTTGATGGTTGCGTAGATGCAGCGGGGATTGATCTTGTGTACCTCATCCCAGCTGAAACCGAGTTTGTCCATCGCGCCCGGATGCAGGTTCTCGATAAACACATCGGCGTTCTCGATCAGCTTGGTGAGAATGGCTTTTCCGTCGGGAGTCGCTGCATCGAGCGTCAGCGACTTCTTGTCGCTGTTGAGCTGCAGGAAGTAATAGCTCGGGCAGTCGGGGTCGAACTGGATTTCGTTCCGGGTAGCGTCGCCCGAACCGGGACGCTCGATCTTTACCACATCGGCGCCGAGCCATGCAAGAAGTTGTGTACACGAAGGGCCGGACTGCACATTGGTGAAGTCGACCACCTTGATTCCCTGAAGAGGTGCTGTATTCATAGTATTCGTATTCATTGTGTTTTGATAATATTATTTCTATCTGTATTTCCAACGCCCGGACTCGCCAAGATGTTTACTTGGCATTGAATGTAATCTAATTTTGCTTTTTACTTTTTCCAATCTGATATATTTGCGTCAACGATTTTGAATCGCTATATTTGCAACATGAGCAACGTATTAGTACCCATTCATGCAGTAATCAACACTTATTGCCATCTATACAGGATAGGTGGTATTGAAAATCATATCCACATATTATTTGATCTCGATACTCGTTGCGCATTGATGGATGTGATGCGCGATATAAAACGCGAAAGCAGCAAATGGATGAAAGATTCCGGGTTATTCCCGGCATTCGAAGGTTGGGGAAAGGAATATTTCGCCATCGGCAGAAGTCCGGAAGACTTGCAGACAGTTATTGGATATATACAGAATCAAAAGGAACACCACAATCGAATATCGTTTGAGGAAGAACTAAAGAATCTGACAGCTAAAGGTGGTATGAGATGGTCCGACTATATGCTGACCTGACTGTCCATCCGACTGTACAGTACAACGTCCGGGGGCAGACCTCGGAGAGAGGTATCAGATCATAGTGACGAGACAAGCGTGGACGGACCTCTCCGAGGTCCGTCCAATCTTAACCCCAGGCACCGGAGCGCCAGCGTAGGTTCCTGGGGTCAAACTGACTAAATCGCAGCAACCTCGGAGAGGTTGCACTACAGAGCCTCGGCAATTTCAACAGCTGTGTGGTACAACCTCGACGAGGTTGTTACGCTATCTACGTCTTCACCCCAGGAACCTACGCTAACGCTCCGGTGCCTGGGGTTAAGATTGGATGGACCTCTCCGAGGTCCGCCCGCACACCGTTCACCTATT